>Ga0209815_1000638_pt1 | contig 25445 bp, 19 predicted proteins | sample CoawatmetaG00DNA_FD_187507 | JGI IMG/M metagenome (GOLD analysis project Ga0209815, IMG submission 187507) | Marine microbial communities from the West Antarctic Peninsula - Coastal water metaG002-DNA (SPAdes) (version 2) | ecosystem: Environmental > Aquatic > Marine > Coastal ...
GAATGATATTTACTTAAAGCTCTTTTTTGTAATAATAATTCATTGGCATCATTTAAAATAAAAACAGAAAATGCTCTATGTAATAAACCTTTTTCGTGGGCTTCAATTTTCTCCATTAAACCTATTTGTTGGTCTTGTTCATTAACAAGTACAACCATTTCATTTTTCATTTTATAAAGTTACAAAATTTGGAATATTTAAGATTAGATATTTAAAAAACAATACTATTTTTGATTATTATAAAATAATGGGATTTCAAGAAGAAATTAACAAAAGAAGAACATTTGGAATTATATCACATCCAGATGCTGGAAAAACAACTTTAACTGAAAAGTTATTGTTATTTGGAGGTGCTATTCAAGAAGCTGGAGCTGTAAAATCTCACAAAATAAAAAAAGGTGCTACGAGTGATTTTATGGAAATTGAAAGACAAAGAGGGATTTCTGTATCCACATCTGTTTTAGCGTTCAATTACAAGGAAAAAAAAATAAACATATTAGATACACCAGGACATAAAGACTTTGCTGAAGATACCTTTAGAACATTAACTGCTGTAGATAGTGTAATTGTAGTTATTGATGTAGCAAAAGGAGTTGAAGAACAAACTATAAAACTAGTCGAAGTTTGTAGAATGCGAGAAATTCCAATTATAGTTTTTATAAACAAATTAGACAGAGAAGGTAAAGATGCTTTTGACTTATTAGATGATTTAGAACAGAAATTAAAATTTAAAGTATGCCCTTTAAGTTTTCCAATTGGAATGGGTTATGATTTCCAGGGAATATACAATATTTGGGAAAAGAATTTAATGTTATTTAACGCAGACAATAAACAAAAAATTTCTAAAACGATAAATATAAATGATTTAAATAATCCTAAACTTATTGACTACGTTGGAGAAACAGCTTCAAATAATCTTAAAGAAGAAATTGAAATTATTGAAGAAGTGTACCCCGGTTTCAATAAAGATCAATATTTAAGCTGTAAGCAACAACCAGTATTTTTCGGATCTGCATTAAATAATTTTGGAGTTAAGGAATTATTAGATTGTTTTATTTCGATCGCACCTTCCCCAACAAAAAAAGAGAGTTCCTTAAGAATTATCAATCCAAATGAAACAAAATTTACAGGATTCATCTTTAAAATTCATGCTAATATGGACCCTAAGCATAGAGATAGACTTGCATTTATAAAGATAGTTTCAGGCAGGTTTAAAAGAAATATGGCATATCACCACGTTAGATTAAATAAGAAATTTAAGTTCAGCAGTCCAAATGCATTTTTTGCTGAAAAAAAAGAAATTGTGAATGAATCATACCCGGGTGATATAGTTGGCGTTCATGATTCTGGTAATTTTAAAATAGGAGATGCATTTTCTGAAGGTGAAGATATTTTTTTCAAGGGTATTCCCAACTTTTCACCAGAACACTTTAGATATATAAACAATCTAGATCCAATGAAATCTAAACAATTAGCAAAAGGAATTGTTCAATTAATGGATGAAGGTGTTGCCCAATTGTTCATTTTAGAACTTAATGGTCGTAAAGTAATTGGAACTGTTGGAGCTCTACAATTTGAAGTGATTCAGTATAGACTAGAGCACGAATATGGAGCAACATGTTCTTACGAAAATCTAAACATTCACAAAGCGTGTTGGGTTGAAAATCAAGAAGGAAATAAACCTGAATTTAATGAATTCAAAAAACTTAAAAACAGATTTTTGGCTAAAGATAAAGACGGAAAACTAGTATTTTTGTGTGACTCATCATTTTCTTTAGAAATGACAAAACAAAAATTCCCTTCAATAACGTTTCATTATAAATCTGAATTCTAATTAAGCTTCTCCAGTTGGTCCAAAGTTTAAATTTATTGCTGGATGCTTATCATATTCTTTAATTTGTCCATTTGACTTTTCAAATCTAGAAATATTTTCATTCAATGCTTGAGAAAACCTTTTAGCATGTTGAGGAGTTAGAATAATTCTTGACTTAACTTTTGCCTTTGGAACTCCAGGCATAATATTAACAAAATCTATAACAAATTCAGAAACAGAGTGATTTATTAAAGCAAGGTTGGAATAAGTACCTTGAGCCAGATTTTCATCTAGCTCAAGATTTATATTTGTTTTTTTAGAATCAGATTTCTTCATTACGACTTAAACTTTTACTAGCTAATAGTTCTTCATATTCATCCACATATCCCACGATTATATCGTTGAATTTTCTACTACCTGTTCCAGCTGGAATTTTATGACCAACAATTACATTTTCTTTCAAACCTTCTAAGGCATCAATTTTTCCGTTTACAGCTGCTTCATTTAGCACTTTAGTAGTTTCTTGGAAAGAAGCCGCAGAAATAAATGATTTAGTCTGTAAAGAAGCTCTAGTTATTCCTTGTAAAATTGGAGTTGCAGTAGAATTTACAGCATCCCTTGCTAAAACTAATTCTTTATCTTCTCTTTTAAGTAAAGAATTTTCATCTCTAAGGACTCTTGCGCTAATAACTTGACCAAGCTTAAAGTTTTCTGAAGCTCCAATTGATTCAACTATTTTTTTGTTAAATAAATTATCATTTTCAGCTATAAAATCATTTTTATGAATTAACTGACCTTCCAAGAAAGTAGTATCTCCAGAATCCTGAATTTTAACTTTTTGCATCATCTGTCTAATTAAGACTTCAAAATGTTTATCATTAATTTTCACACCTTGTAGTCGATATACTTCTTGAACTTCGTTAACAAGGTACTGCTGAACAGCTGAAGGACCTTTAATATTAAGTATGTCGTTTGGAGTAATAGATCCATCTGACAAAGGCATACCTGCTTTAACAAAATCATTTTCTTGAACAAGAATTTGATTAGAAAGTTTAACTAAGTATTTTTTAATTTCTCCAGTTTTAGATTCAATAATTATCTCTCTGTTTCCTCTCTTAATTTTTCCGAAGTTAACTACTCCGTCTATTTCACTTACTACAGCTGGATTAGATGGATTTCTAGCTTCAAAAAGCTCAGTCACTCTTGGAAGACCACCTGTAATATCACCAGATTTTGAAGATTTTCTTGGAATTTTAACTAAAATTTTTCCTGCTTTGACTTTTTCTCCATCATCTATCATTAAATGTGCACCAACTGGCAAATTATAAGTTCTTAAATTTTTGCCTTTGGCATCATTAATTAATAATGTAGGAACTACTTTTTTATTTCTAGATTCTGAAATAACTTTTTCCTTAAATCCAGTTTGCTCATCAATTTCAACCTGATAAGTTACACCTTGATCTATATTTTCATATTCAATTTTACCACCAAATTCAGAAATTATTACACCATTGTAAGGATCCCATTGACAAACAACATCACCCTTACTAAGTTTTTGGCCGTCTTTAATTAAAATCGTTGAACCATAAGGAATAATGTTAGCACTTAAAACTATCCCAGTCTTTTTATCTAGTAATTTGATTTCACATGTTCTAGAAATAACAACATCTATTTTATTTCCATCAGCATCAGTTGATGATACAGTTTTTAAATCTTCTATTTCGGCAACTCCGTCAAATCTAACCTGTAATTTATTTTCTTCAGAAATATTTCCGGCAATACCACCAACGTGGAATGTTCTTAAAGTTAACTGAGTACCTGGCTCACCAATCGATTGAGCTGCAACTACACCAACTGCCTCACCGTTTTGAACCATCTTACCAGTCGCCAGGTTTCTTCCATAACATTTAGAACAAATACCTTTTGGAGATTCACAAGATAAAGGAGATCTTACTTCTACCTTATCAATAGGTGAGTTTTGAATTATTTTAACTATTTCTTCACTAATTTCTTCACCAGAACTAATAATAAGTTCTTTACTTAATGGATTATAAACGTCATGTAATGAAACTCTACCTAAAATTCTTTCACCAAGAGACTCTACTATTTCTTCATTCTTTTTTAAAGCCTCTACTGAAATACCCCTTAGAGTATTACAGTCAACATGATTCACTATGACATCTTGTGCTACATCTACAAGTCTTCTTGTTAAATAACCAGCATCAGCAGTTTTTAAGGCTGTATCCGCTAATCCTTTTCTAGCTCCGTGAGTTGAAATAAAGTATTCTAAAATAGATAATCCCTCTTTAAAGTTAGACAGAATTGGATTTTCAATAATTTCACCTCCACTTGAACTAGATTTTTTAGGTTTAGCCATTAACCCTCTCATACCTGTAAGTTGACGAATCTGTTCTTTTGAACCCCTAGCTCCGGAATCTAACATCATAAACACAGAATTAAACCCTTGTTTATCTTCGCTAATTCTCTTCATCGATAATTCCGTTAGAGTAGCGTTAGTAGATGTCCACACATCAATTACTTGATTATATCTTTCGTTGTTTGTTATTAAACCCATGTTGTAATTAGACTTAATAGTATCAACTTCTACATTAGCTTTTGCAATCATTTCATGTTTTTCAGGTGGTATCATAATATCACCCAAACTAAATGAAAGTCCACCTTCAAAAGCAAAAGAGAATCCCATTGATTTAATTTTATCTAAAAATTCTGCAGTTTCTGGAACACTAGTAACTTTTAATATGTTTCCAATAATATCTCTAAGAGATTTTTTAGTTAAAACTTCGTTAATAAATCCAGCTTTTTCTGGAACAACTTTATTAAACAAAACTCTACCAACAGTTGTTTCAATAATCTTAAAGATTAATTCATCAGAGTCATTAAAGTCCTTAGCTCTAATTTTAATCATTGCATTCAAATGGACTTTCCCTTCGTTGTATGCAATATTCACTTCTTCATCTGAATAAAATGTTAATCCTTCACCTTTGACTTTAAGATCCTTAGTAGATTTTAACAACTTCGTCATATAATATAATCCTAAAACCATATCTTGAGAAGGCACAGTAACAGGTGCTCCATTAGCTGGATTTAAGATATTATGGGAAGCCAACATTAAAAGTTGAGCCTCTAAAATTGCTTCAGGACCTAATGGAAGATGAACTGCCATTTGATCCCCATCGAAATCAGCATTAAATGCAGTACAAACTAAAGGATGAACTTGTATAGCTTTACCCTCAATAAGCATTGGTTGAAAAGCTTGAATACCTAATCTGTGTAAAGTTGGAGCTCTGTTTAATAAGACAGGATGACCCTTTAATACATTTTCTAGAATGTCCCAAACAAGAGGTTCTCTTCTGTCAATTATTTTTTTAGCAGATTTAACCGTCTTAACGATTCCTCTTTCAATTAATTTTCTAATTATAAATGGCTTATAAAGTTCAGCAGCCATACCTTTAGGAATACCACACTGATGTAATTTAAGCTCAGGTCCACCAACAATTACAGATCTTGCTGAATAATCAACTCTTTTTCCTAATAAATTTTGACGAAACCTACCTTGTTTACCTTTTAGTGAATCTGATAAAGATTTCAACGGTCTATTTGCATCAGTTTTAACAGCTGATGATTTTCTAGTATTGTCAAACAATGAATCTACAGATTCCTGTAGCATCCTTTTTTCGTTTCTTAATATAACTTCAGGTGCTTTTATTTCTACAAGACGTTTAAGTCTATTGTTTCTAATTATTACTCTTCTATATAAATCATTCAAATCAGAAGTTGCAAATCTTCCTCCATCCAAAGGAACCAACGGTCTTAACTCAGGCGGAATTACTGGGATAGCTTTTAAAACCATCCACTCCGGCTTATTCTCACGATTAAGATTTGAATCTTTAAATGACTCAACAACCTGAAGCCTTTTTAAAGCTTCTGTTTTTCTCTGCTTTGAAGTTTCATTATTTGCTTTGTGTCTTAACTCATAGGAAAGTTCATTAAGATCAATTCTTGAAAGTAATTCAATTAAACATTCAGCACCCATTTTAGCAATAAATTTATTTGGGTCTTCATCATCTAAAAATTGGTTTTCTTGCGGAAGACTTTCAGTAATTGTGATATATTCTTCTTCAGTTAAAAAATCCATTTTATTGACAGGTTCTCCTTCAGCATTAACTGCTAAACCAGCTTGAATAACAACATATCTTTCGTAATATATTATCATATCTAACCTTTTAGAAGGAAGCCCCAATAAGTAACCTATCTTATTCGGTAATGAACGGAAATACCAAATATGAGCAACTGGAACAACTAAATTAATGTGTCCCACTCTATCTCTTCTGACTTTTTTTTCTGTTACTTCAACTCCACACCTATCACAAATAATACCCTTATACCTAATTCTTTTGTACTTACCACAAGCACATTCGAAATCTTTTATAGGACCAAAAATTCGTTCACAAAACAACCCATCTCTTTCTGGTTTATGAGTTCTATAATTGATCGTTTCAGGTTTTAAAATTTCACCTCTTGATGCGCCTAATATTTTTTCAGGCGAAGCTAATCCTATAGATATTTTTGAAAATTTTTGAGATTTATTAATTTCAATTTTTCTAGACATAATGATTTGTTATTTTTATTATTCTTCTAGTCTGATATCTAGACCTAGACCTTTAAGTTCATGCATTAATACATTAAATGATTCTGGTAGACCAGGATCGGGCATAGTTTCACCCTTAACAATAGCTTCATAAGCTTTTGCTCTTCCTTGAACATCATCTGATTTAATTGTTAAAATTTCTTGTAAAGTACTTGATGCTCCATAAGCTTCAAGTGCCCAAACTTCCATTTCACCAAATCTCTGACCTCCAAACTGTGCTTTACCACCTAAAGGCTGTTGAGTTATTAAAGAGTATGGTCCAATTGATCTAGAGTGCATCTTATCATCTACCATATGACCTAATTTTAACATATAGATAACACCTACAGTTGCAGGTTGATCAAATCTTTTTCCAGTACCACCGTCATACAAATAGGTGTGTCCAAATTTCGGAACACCTGCTTCGTCTGTTAAATCATTGATTTGATCTATGGTTGCACCATCAAATATTGGTGTTGAGAATTTTTTTCCTAGTTTTTGACCAGCCCATCCTAATACAGTTTCATAAATTTGACCAATATTCATCCTAGAAGGTACTCCAAGAGGATTTAAAACTATATCAACAGGAGTTCCATCTTCAAGAAATGGCATATCTTCTTGTCTAACTATTCTTGCGACAATCCCTTTATTTCCGTGTCTTCCTGCCATTTTATCTCCAACCTTAAGCTTTCTCTTTTTAGCAATATAAACTTTTGCTAATTTCAATATTCCTGGAGGAAGTTCGTCTCCAACAGAGATAGTAAACTTTTCTCTTCTAAGCATTCCTTGAAGATCATTGTCTTTTATTTTATAATTATGAAGCAATGACATTACTAAGCCATTTACTTTTTTATCGACAGCCCAAGTTCCAGAAACTAAATGAGTATATTCTTCTACTTGGTTAAGCATTTTTAATGAATACTTTTTACCCTTTGGAAGAATTTCTTCTTCTAAATCATTAAAAATTCCTTGACAAGTTTTACCACCCAGAATATTATATAGTTTTTCAACTAATTTGTCTTTTAAAAATTTAGACTTTGATTCATAACTAGCTTCAAGTTCAACTAAAAGATCTTTATCCTCGGATCTTTTTCTTTTATCTTTTACAGGTCTAGTAAATAGTTTTTTATTAATTACAACACCATTTAAAGAAGGAGGTGCCTTAAGAGAAGCATCTTTTACATCACCTGCTTTATCTCCAAAAATTGCTCTTAGCAGTTTTTCTTCAGGTGTTGGGTCTGACTCACCTTTAGGAGTAATTTTACCAATTAAAATATCTCCCGGATGAACCTCAGCACCAATTCGAATCATTCCATTTTCGTCTAAATTAGCAGTTGCTTCTTCGCTTACATTTGGAATGTCATTTGTAAGTTCTTCCATTCCTAATTTAGTATCTCTAACATCAATTGAGTACTCATCAATATGCAAAGAAGTAAATACGTCATCTCTAACAACTTTTTCTGAAATAACAATCGCGTCTTCAAAATTATAGCCTTTCCAAGGCATGAAGGCAACTTTAAGATTTCTTCCTAATGCAAGTTCACCTTTTTGAGTAGCGTAACCTTCACATAATACCTGACCTTTTTTAACTAAATCACCTTTTACGACGATAGGCTTCAAATTTATACAAGTACCTTGATTAGTTTTTCTGAATTTAACTAAAGAATATGTTTTTTCGTCAACATCAAAACTTGTGATTTTTTGTTCTTCTGTAAGACTGTATTTAATAGTTATTTTCTGAGAATCAACGTAAGTAACTTCACCGTCATAATCAGCATTAATTAAAACTCTAGAATCAGAAGCAACTTGTCTTTCTAAGCCAGTCCCTACAATAGGAGATTCTGGTTTTAATAAAGGAACTGATTGCCTCATCATATTTGATCCCATTAAAGCCCTGTTAGCATCATCATGTTCTAAAAATGGAATTAGAGATGCAGATATTGAAGCAATTTGATTAGGAGCGATATCAGTATAATCAACGTCTTTAGGATCGATTACTGGATAATCAGCTTCTTGTCTAGCAATAACTTTATCAGAAAGAATTTTACCATCTTTATCCTTTGGAATATTAGCTTGGGCTATTAATTTTCCTTCTTCCTCTTCAGCACTTAAAAATTTATAATTTTTCAAGTCTACTACACCATTCTCCACTTTTCTATATGGAGTTTCAATAAACCCTAAATCATTCACCTTAGCGAAGACTCCTAAAGAGGAAATTAATCCAATATTTGGTCCTTCTGGAGTTTCAATAGGACATAATCTTCCATAATGTGTATAATGAACATCACGCACTTCAAATCCGGCTCTTTCTCTAGAAAGTCCACCAGGTCCTAATGCAGATAGTCTTCTTTTATGAGTTAATTCAGCTAATGGATTAGTTTGATCCATAAACTGAGACAACTGATTTGTACCAAAAAATGAATTAATAACTGAGGATAATGTTTTGGCATTAATTAAATCAATTGGTGTAAATACTTCATTGTCTCTAACGTTCATTCTTTCACGAATTGTACGTGCCATTCTTGATAAACCTACTCCAAACTGAGAAGATAATTGTTCGCCAACTGTTCTAACTCTTCTGTTTGATAAATGATCAATGTCGTCAATTTCAGCTTTTGAATTAATTAATTCAATTAAGTATTTTATAATAGTAATAATATCTTCTTTAGTTAAAACTAACTTATCCATTGCAATGTCAAGTCCTAACTTTTTATTCATTCTATATCTACCTACTTCACCAAGATTATATCTCTGATCAGAGAAAAATAATTTATCTATTATTCCTCTTGCCGTTTCTTCATCTGGCGGCTCAGCATTTCTTAGTTGCCTGTAAATATGTTCAACCGCTTCTTTTTCAGAATTGGTTGGATCCTTTTGTAATGTATTATGAATTATAGCATAATCAGAATATTGACCATCTACTTTATGAAGTAAAATAGTTTTAGAGCTTGTTTCTAAAATTTCTTCAATATTTTCTTTATCAATAATAACTTCTCTATCTAAAATAATTTCATTTCTTTCAATAGAAACAACTTCACCGGTATCTTCATCTACGAAGTCTTCAAACCATGAGTTTAATACTCTTGCAGCTAACTTTCTTCCAATGCACTTTTTAAGTCCTGATTTTGAAACTTTAACTTCTTCGGCTAAATCAAATATTTCTAAAATATCCTTATCTCTTTCAAAACCAATAGCTCTTAGTAAAGTTGTAACTGGTAATTTCTTTTTTCTATCAATGTAAGCATACATTACACTATTGATATCTGTAGCAAACTCAATCCACGAACCTTTAAAAGGAATTACTCTGGCGGAATACAATTTAGTACCATTCGCATGAAAAGACTGACCAAAAAATACTCCAGGAGATCTATGCAACTGAGATACTACAACACGTTCTGCACCATTTATTATAAATGTACCACTTGGAGTCATATATGGAATTACTCCTAAGTAAACATCTTGAACTATTGTTTCAAAATCTTCATGTTCTTCATCAGTACAAGAAAGTTTTAATCTAGCTTTAAGTGGAACACTGTAGGTTAAACCTCTCTCAATACATTCTTGAATAGAGTAACGAGGAGGATCCACAAAGTAATCCAAGAACTCTAATACAAACTGATTTCTAGAATCTGATATAGGAAAATTATCTAAAAAGGTATTAAAAAGACCTTCATCAGTTCTTTCGTCAGATTTTGTTTCAAGTTGGAAAAAATCGCTAAATGATTTTATCTGGATATCAAGGAAATCTGGATAATCAGGAATGTCAGTAGCTGAGGCAAAGTTTAATCTATTTATAGTGTTGTGCATTTAAATCAATTTAAATTAAAAGAACGATAAAATTTAAGTACAAGGGTATTACCCTTATACTTAAGAAATTTTAAATAAAACTAAGGTCTAAGCTAATTATTTTAACTCAACCTCAGCTCCAGCTTCTTCAAGAGATTTCTTGAATCCTTCAGCTTCATCTTTAGAAACTGCTTCTTTAATATTACTTGGTGCATCATCAACAAGTGCTTTAGCTTCTTTTAAGCCTAAACCTGTTAATTCTTTAACAAGTTTAACAACTGCTAATTTCGAACCACCTGCTGCAGTTAACACTACATCAAATTCTGATTTCTCTTCAGCTGCTTCAGCATCACCACCTGCTGCAGGTCCAGCTGAAACTACTGCTGCTGCTGCTGGTTCGATACCGTATTCGCTTTTAAGAATTTCTGCTAACTCGTTAACTTCTTTAACTGTTAGATTAACTAATTTTTCTGCGAAATCTTTTAAATCTGCCATTTTATAAATATTTATTATTATTATTATTATTAAATTTTAACTACTCTTTTTTGTCTGAAAGTGTTTTTAATACTCCAGAAATTGTTGCTCCACCCGATTGTAAAGCGGAAATAAGGTTTTTAGCTGGAGACTGTAAAATCGAAATTACTTCACCAATTAATTCTTCCCTAGACTTAATGCTAGATAGAGTATCTAGTTGATCATCTCCTAAAAATATAGCGTCTTCAATGGAAGCACCTTTTAATATAGGTTTGTCAGCTTTCTTTCTAAATAGCTTTATTAATTTAGCTGGTGAATTACCAATTTCTGAATACATCAAAGCTGTATTACCTACTAACACTTGATTAAGGTCTCCAAAGTCTCTATCCGATGTTTCCATTGCTTTACTTAACAATGTATTTTTAACAACCGAAATTTTAACATTTGCTTTGAAACAAGCTCTTCTTAAGTTACTTGTTTGGACAGCATTAAGACCTGAAACATCTGTCATGTAAATATTAGTGTTATCAGCTAATTCAGCAGTTAACCTTTCTATTACCTTAGATTTTTCTTCTCTTGTCATTTTATTATTTTTAACTAAATATTAGTGTCAATATTAATACCTGGACTCATCGTACTGGACATAGAAATACTTTTCAAATATGTGCCCTTAGATGAATTTGGTTTAAGTTTAATTATATTCTGAATTAATTCAAGAGAATTCTCATAAATTTTATCAGCATCAAAAGAAACTTTACCTATTGAAGCATGAATAATACCTGTTTTTTCTACTTTAAAATCGATTTTACCGGCTTTGACTTCAGAAACTGCCTTAGCAACATCCATAGTCACAGTACCAGTTTTCGGGTTTGGCATTAAACCTCTAGGGCCTAATATCTTTCCTAATGGACCTAACTTACCCATAACACTTGGCATAGTTATAATCACATCAACATTAGTCCAACCATCTTTGATTTTTTGTAAATATTCATCAAGTCCAACATAGTCTGCACCAGCATCTTGAGCCTCTTTTTCTTTATCGGGAGTTACAAGAGCAAGAACTTTTACATCTTTACCTGTACCATTAGGAAGAGTAACAATTCCCCTAACATTTTGGTCAGCTTTTTTTGGATCTACTCCAAGACGAATAGCCAAATCAACTGAGGCATCGAAATTAAATTTAGAAATTTCTTTTACAACTCCAGAAGCTTCTTTTAAGGAATATATTTTTGCGTTATCTACTTTAGATAAAGCATCTTTACGTTTTTTTGTAATTTTTGTCATAATCTTAAATTGAAAAATTAAAAAGGAGCTTGGCCTTTAACCTTAATCCCCATCGATCTAGCAGTACCAGCAATCATTTTCATTGCTGATTCAACTGTAAAAGCATTTAAATCAACCATTTTATCTTCCGAAATCAATTTGATTTGATCCCAAGAAACAGTTGCTACCTTACTACGATTAGGTTCTCCAGAACCTTTCTTAACCTTCGCTGCTTCCAATAATTGTACGGCTGCTGGTGGAGTTTTAACAACAAATTCAAAAGACTTGTCTTTGTAAACTGTAATTGCTACAGGTAAAATTTTACCAGGCTTGTCTTGTGTTCTTGAGTTAAACTGCTTACAAAACTCCATTATATTTACACCTGCAGCACCTAAAGCAGGTCCAACTGGTGGTGATGGATTGGCAGCACCTCCTCTAATTTGTAATTTCAGTACTTTTTCTATTTCTTTAGCCATTATTAATATTTATTATTTTTTAAATAATTGGAAGCTATTTAAAAAATGATTTATATGTAACATTTATATTTTTTCTACTTGCATGTAAGAAAGCTCTAAAGGAGTTTTTCTTCCAAAAATCTTAACCATTACTTCTAACTTTCTCTTGTCTTCATTTACTTTCTCAACAGTACCATTAAACCCATTGAAAGGTCCATCAATAACTTTAATATTTTCACCCATTATAAATGGAATTGAAATATTTTCTGACTCAGTTGAAAGATCGTCAACGGTTCCGAGCATTCTGTTAACTTCAGCAGTCCTCAATGGGATAGGATCTCCACCTTTTGTTTCACCAAGAAAACCAATTACGTTAGGTAAACCTTTTATAATATGTGGAATTTCACCTGACAAATTAGCCTTAATCATAATATAACCAGGAAAATAAACCTTTTCCTTACTTACTTTTTTGCCTTTTCTTATTTGAATAACTTTCTGAGTGGGGACTAACATTTCTTCAACAAGCTCAGAAAAACCGAGTCTAATAATTTCAGATTCCATATAGTTTCTGATTTTATTCTCTTGACCACTTACGGCTCTCACAACATACCACTTTTTTATATCTGTATCCGCCATCATTTAATTGATAAGTTCAAAATAAAATTTAAATACTCTAGATAAAATACTGTCAGCAAACCAAATAATCAGAGAAAAAATTATAGAAAATAATAAAACTATTACTGTAAGGTTAGAAAGTTCAGGTAAAGGAGTCCACGAAACGTGCTCTTTTAATTCTGACAAGGACTCTTTAACGTAAGAAACTATATTCATTATTCTATATTTTTTGCACGGGTTGAGAGACTCGAACTCCCGACACCTGGTTTTGGAGACCAGTGCTCTACCAACTGAGCTAAACCCGTATCTCAAAAATTGGTGAAATTAAACACCTTAAATTTATAGCCACAAAAGGCATCTGTGTTAGCAGATACCTTTTCCGGATTTGTATTGTATAATTATAAAATCTTAGTAACCTGACCAGCACCAACTGTTCTACCACCTTCTCTGATCGCAAATCTTAATCCAACGCTACAAGCAATTGGAGAAATTAGATCAACAATAATAGTTAAGTTATCACCAGGCATTACCATTTCAACTCCTTTAGGGAGTACGATATTACCAGTAACATCAGTTGTTCTCACATAAAACTGTGGTCTATAATTATTGTGAAATGGAGTGTGTCTACCACCTTCTTCTTTCTTTAAAATATATACCTCAGCTTCAAATTTATCATGTGGTTTAACAGAACCTGGTTTACAAATCACCATTCCTCTTTTAATTGATTCTTTTTCAATTCCTCTTAAAAGAATACCTACATTATCTCCTGCTTCACCTCTGTCAAGAATTTTTCTAAACATTTCAACTCCAGTTACAGTAGAAGTAAGCTTTTCAGCTCCCATACCAATAATATCTATAGAGTCACCAGTATTAGCAACACCAGTTTCAATTCTACCAGTAGCTACAGTTCCTCTACCTGTTATAGAAAAAACATCTTCAACAGGCATTAAGAAATCTTTATCAACTTCTCTTTTAGGAAGTTCTATCCAAGTATCTACAGATTCCATAAGTTTCATTACTGTATCAACCCATTTTTGCTCACCGTTTAAAGCTCCTAAAGCAGAACCTAAAATTACAGGACCATTTTCACCATCATATTCATAAAAACTTAATAATTCTCTTACTTCCATTTCAACAAGTTCTAACAACTCTTCATCATCAACTTGATCCGCTTTGTTAAGAAAAACAACCATACGAGGAATACCAACTTGTCTTCCTAATAAAATATGTTCTCTTGTTTGTGGCATTGGACCATCAGAAGCAGCAACTACAAGAATTGCGCCATCCATTTGAGCAGCACCAGTAACCATGTTCTTTACGTAATCAGCGTGACCTGGACAGTCAACGTGAGCGTAATGACGATTAGCAGTTTCATACTCAACGTGAGAAGTGTTAATTGTTATACCTCTTTCTTTTTCTTCAGGAGCATTGTCAATTTGGTCAAAGCTTCTTGCTTCAGAAAAACCTGCATCAGCCAATACTTTAGTAATAGCAGCAGTTAGGGTAGTTTTACCATGATCAACGTGTCCAATTGTACCAATATTTAAATGTGGTTTTGAACGATCGAAAGTTTCTTTAGCCATAATATGTGTGTTTTGTTACTTTTAAAATGAGCGCAAATATATAAATTTTATATCAAAAAAATTAATAATTATGTATTTTTTTACATCATATAAACGAATATTTTAAAAAATAAATTTAAAATCATCATTTCCTAAAATAAAAATAATTTAATTAATTCTGTTTTTTAACAATAAATAATCCTGAATTAATATCACTAATAATTATATTTTTACTTTTAAAATACGGATAAACACTCCAAGCACCATTAAATTCAGCAGCATTCCCTTTTTTTGGATTATCATGATCGTCATCTTGTGAATGACTTGTTCTATTAGAATCTGACAAAATCACAATTCCACCATCCTCTTTTTCGTTATAAGTGTCAAAAAAACCGGTCTCAACAATAGATTTTTTATCGATATTAGAAATATCCATGACTCTTAGTCCAGCTGTGTAGCTAGCCAAATAAAAATTATTTTTATGAACATAACCATTGTGATCAATCGCATCAGTAATATTTTCAAATTCAAAGTGCAAAATAGGATTATCTAAATCAGTAAAATCGAAAACTATAGATCTAGTATTGATAACCTCTTTTTTGTACTCGTCTAATTCATCTCCAACAATAAAATACTTTTGATCATCTGTAAACCAGCCTTGGTGCGTATATTGAGTTTTAGAGTACTCAACAGTGCTTATTACATTAATATTTTTTTTGTCTGTGACATCAATTATAACCACTTTATCCGCATTACTACCAACATATATTTCTTTTCCTGTGTAATCTAGATCAGGCCCTTTATAATTAACCACTTGTGCATCATGAGTATATCCGGCATCAGCAAATCCTCCTGCAAAAACTGGAGCTTTTGGATTAGCTAGATTAATCGCATGAACTCCTCCAGAAAAAGTATTAGTACCAACAGAGTATGCGAACCCAGAATCTTCATTAATTACAATATTATGGCCTTTTCCATGTTCTTTATATACAAAATCAGACATAAAAATTTCGGGTGGATTAGTTACAGAGCTAAGTCTAGTTAAATCAAATACTTGAACCCCGTGATCTTTTTCAGATTCAGTGCTACTTGATTTAAAATCAGCTACAATGTAAACGTGGTTTTTATAAACTTTTAAATCTCTCCAAATAGTAGAAATAGTTTGTGTTGGAAGTTTTCCTAGATAAACTGGATTAATAGGATCTGAAATATCTACAAACCCTGTTCCATTATCTAAACCTATTAACGCAAACTCCTTCCCAGTGACAGGGTCAGTCCAACCCCAAGAATCATTGGCGCGAGTCGCATCCATAGTTTCCAAAGAAACAAGACCAATTAAATCATAATTTTTACATTTATATGAAATTCCTGAAATATTATCAATAGCTATTCCATCCTTACAAATAGCTATAGAATTCAACTCAACATCATCGTAATCTTCAGAAATACAAGCGGAAAATAAAAAAAGGTATAAAATAAAAAAAATGTAGTTTTTCATATAATTTAAACATCTAATTTAGAGAATAAATAAGTTTTAAAGCTTAGAAAACCAAATATGTTTACCAAAATGCTTTTTTGGCACTTTAAGCTTATTAATAAAATGCCAATTTACCCCTCCAGCTCATGTCTTCTGTTGAAGAATCTATTTTTATTTTGAAGGATATTGACCAAGTTTTATTCATCATTCTAAGTTAAAAAAGAATAAATATAAATGTTAAGTTTGCCGATATCATATTTCTTTTTTTTATTTAAAGAAATATCTAAAAAAACAAATGAAATTTAATAATCTCGGACTTTTACCTTCACTTTTAAAAGCAATAAACGAAAAAGGATACGACAAACCTTCTCCCATTCAGGAAAAAGCTATTCCTGTAATTCTTAGAGGAAAAGATGTTTTGGCATCTGCACAAACTGGAACAGGAAAAACCGCAGGTTTTACTCTCCCTATGCTTCAACTTCTTACTAAAAGCTCTAATTCACAAAATAGAAAAATCAAAGCTTTAATTTTAACACCTACAAGAGAACTTGCAGCTCAAATCTATGAAAATGTTAAAGAATACAGCGCACACATAGATTTGATATCAACTGTAATTTTTGGAGGAGTAAATCAAAATCCTCAAGTTTCTAAAATTAAAAGAGGAGTTGATATATTAATCGCTACACCAGGTCGTTTATTAGATTTAGAAAACCAAAGAGCATTATCTTTAAGTAATGTTGAAATTTTAGTTTTAGACGAAGCTGATAGAATGCTAGACATGGGCTTCCAAAGAGATATTAATAAAATAATGAATTTGCTTCCTAAAAAAAGGCAAAATTTATTATTCTCTGCTACTTTTTCAAAAGAGATTAAATCATTAGCTAAAGGAATTTTGAATGATCCTGTTCTAATAGAGACTTCTAAAGAAAATACCACAGTTGAAGCTATAATTCAATATGTATATAAAGTTGATAAAAATCAAAAATCAAATTTAATAATACAACTTATCAAAGAAGAAAATTGGACTCAAGCTTTAGTTTTCACTAGAACTAAACATGGGGCAAACAATCTTTGTAAAAAAATGATTAAAGCTAATATTTCAGCGGCAGCAATTCACGGAAATAAAAGCCAAGGAGCAAGAACCAAAGCTTTAGCGGGCTTCAAAAATGGTGTTGTTAAAATCCTTGTTGCAACAGATATTGCAGCTAGAGGTTTAGATATTCCTTTACTTCCTCACGTTGTTAATTTTGAATTACCTAATATTTCTGAAGATTATGTTCATAGAATTGGAAGAACTGGACGAGCTGGAGCAAAAGGAGAAGCAATATCTTTAGTTTGCAATGATGAGAAGCAATACTTAAGAGATATTGAAAAACTTATTGGTTTAAACATTCCCTCCAAAACTAAGATTGGATTTGAACCAAATAAAAACCCTAGCTCTGAACCAACTCCTAATAAGCAAAAAAGATCTAATTTTTCAAGAAAAAAAGGAGGAGATAGAAATAGAAATCAAAGAAGGAGATAAAACATTAATACACTGTTTTTAAAATTCTATTGGTTTAATATTTCTTTTCAAAATCCTTGTTCATTAAAACCCAGTAATTCGGATCAAGAATAACATTCTTTGGTTCCTCATCTAAATCAATTACAAAATAATTTGATTTTGTTTTTATTTCAATTAATTCTATTTGGTCTTTATTATTTTCATAAACAATCCCTATTTCAATTGGCATTTCAAATAAACTTCCATCATTCTGAATCTGACTTAAATTAATGATTAACTGATTTTTATTATTATCATATTCCCAATTTCCTTTTAATTTAAAAATCCCTGGTTTATATAACCATTGTTCAAAAAATAAACTCAAATCCTTATTTGATACACTCTCCATGACTCTTTTAAAATCATCTGTTGTTACATTTAGATCTCTGTATTTATTATAATAAATTCTAATACCTTTCCAGAAAGTTTCAGTTCCTAAAACTCCACGTAGCATATGTAAAATCCAACTACCTTTTTGATAAGTTTGACTACTTGTTACATTCTTCATGTCCTTTAAATTATCATGAACTATTCGATAATTTGGGTTTTTATCATAAAAAGTATCCACTCTTTTTTGGCTTGATTTGAGCCCCATTATAAAATCTTCTCTTCCGTACTGATGTTCGATAAATAACAAAGTAAAATACGTAGCGAAGCCTTCACTTAACCAAATATCATCCCAATCATATTCTGTTACAGCATTTCCAAACCATTGATGAGCAATTTCGTGAATAACTACATTTCTCCAGCGTTCATTACGATCTCCAACAACTGATTTATCACTATATAAAATTGCAGAAGCAGCCTCCATTCCTCCACTCACACTATTAGATTGTATGTTGGCTAACTTTTCATATGAAAATGGACCAATATAATCGCTGTAAAATTTTAAAACTTCTTTCGTAGGTTCAGCGAAATCATAAAATCCTGCATCTCTATCTTGTTTAAATACCCAAGTTTGAATCGATTTACCATCAAATTCATCAACATATTGAACTGCAAAATCAGCTACCCCTAAAACAAATAACCAACTAGCAATTGGAACTGACTGCTTCCAATGTGTAATTCGCTTATCATTATTAAGGTTAGTTTCTTCAATTTTAAGACCATTTGATACAATTTGATAATGATCTGGCGCAGTAACAACAAATTCACACATGGCTTTATCATATGGGTGATCAATAGTAGCAAGCCAATGACGACTTAAATTCGGCCAGTTATCACTAAAAAAAGTGCGATCTCCATATTTATTTTTACCAATAATTAACCCACTTTGAGGAATACCCTTATACCTTATTTTATAATTGGAAAATTGATTAGTTTTTGAAGGCTTTGGTAAATTTATTAATAACTCATCATTCTTATGAGAAAAACTTAGCATATTGCCATTAGATGAAACCTCACTAACAACCATTCCTTTATTTTCTAATTTACTAGAAACATTTATTAAATCCAGTCTTAATATTTCCACACCTGAACCTAAGAAACAGATGTCAATAATCACTTCGCAAGTAATCTCATCAGACTTATCAGATAACTCTATATTAAAAACATAATTTACAGCATCAATTTTTGGATTTTTAGGATAATTATCGTTTAAAGCAAGTGCTTTATTTGAAAAAAAAATAATTGTAATTAAACAAAATATTTGATAGATCTTATTTTTTATTAATGTCATAATTTTAATATCGTTTACAATTTTTAATAATAATTATTTCAAATCAATCCACTGATCTTATTAATATTAAAAATTATTCCTAAATTGTTATTATATCAAGTTACAAATAAAAATCACTATTGTTAAATCAATTAAAAAAAGGTAATAATGCATTTAAAAAAACTTCTTTTCGTATCAGCTATTTTAATTTTATTTAATAAAGATGTTCTTTTTTCTCAAGAAAAGAATTATTACCAAACTGATTTCACAATAAGTGAATTCGAAGCTAGAAGGTCTAAAATTTTTAACGAGATCGGAAATAATGCCATTGCATTAATTCAAGGAGCGTCAAGCGTTGCTGGATTCAAAGTTTTTAGGCAAACGAACACTTTTTATTATTTATGTGGAATTGAGGAAGGACATGCCTATTTATTACTAAACGGGAAAAATAAAAGCACAACAATCTATTTACCTAAAAGAGATAATAATAGAGAAAAAAGTCAAGGTAAAATTTTATCATCTGATGATGAAGATTTAATTAAAAAATTGACAGGTGTAAATAGTGTCAAATCTTTAGATTTCCTTGGAAATGACTTAATTGGAACTGGTCTAATAAACGGTTCTAATCCCGTGCTATACACACCCTTTAGTCCTGCAGAAACAGGAAATGATAGTAGAGACGAAATATTATTTGGACATGCTCGCAGTGCAGCTGATCCTTGGAGCTCTGAGACTACACGTGAATCTAGATTTATAAAATTAATTAATGAACGTTTTCCTGAGTTTAAAATCAGAAATCTATCTCCACTTCTAGACTCAATGCGTTTAATTAAAAGCCCTAAAGAAATCGAAATTATTAGAAAAGCTACACAAATTGCAGGTTTAGGAATTATTGAAGCCATGCGATCAACCAAGCCAGGTATTTATGAGTATCAACTTGATGCAGCTGCAAAATATGTTTTCTATCAGTATGGTTCACAAGGGGATGGATACCCTGCTATTATTGGTGGTGGATCGAATGCCTATATGGGACATTATTTTAGAAAAAAAGATATTTTAAACAATGGTGATTTGGTCCTTATGGATTATGCCCCAGACTACCATAATTACACTAGTGATGTTACTAGAATTTGGCCAGTTAATGGAATTTTTAGTAAAGAACAAACTGAGCTATATGAGTTTATAGTCGCATATAGAGATGCTTTATTTCAGTACATTAAACCAGGCGTAAATTCAAATGAAGTATTGAGCAAGGCGGCTAAACAAATGAAAGAATACCTTGTTGGCAAAACATTTTCAAAAGCTATACATTTAAAGGCTGTGCAAAAAGCTTTATTGTTCAAGGGACACTTTCAACATCCTGTTGGGATGGCTGTACACGATGTTGGTAGAGTGCATGGAACAAACCTAAAAGAAGGAATGGTATTCACTATTGATCCTATGATATGGATTCCTGAAGAAAAATTGTACATAAGAATTGAGGATGTTGCGGTAGTTACAAAAAATGGTGTCGAAAATTTAAGTGATTTTGTTCCTTCTAAAATAAGAGAAATAGAAAAAATAATTAAAGAAAAAGGGTTAACAGAATTTAGACCTTCCAGATCTTTACCGTTGAAAAATTAATTATTGGAAAATTTTAAATGAATAAAATCAAAAACACATAGTTATCTGCAATCGGAGTAAATTGTTTTATTAAAAAAAATTTAGGAACTATTTTATGAATTACAAGACTATAACACTAGACGAAAAATTTAAAGCTTTAGAGGCAAATAATGCTCCTGGTCAAGAAGTTAGACAAGATCTAGGAGATATTAATTCCATTATGCGTGGAGATAAGCTTGATGGAGCTGCTGTTGATTTCTCACATGGGGATGTAGATGCCTTTCCTCCAACACCAGGTTCTGATACTGCCTGGAAAAAGGGTTTCAATAAAGGCGGGAGTCAAGCCTATACAGAGTATAGAGGATCAGCTGAAATACGAAATAAACTTGCTGTTAGACTTGGAGAGTTTACTGGTCGAACAATTAAAGCTAATAGTGAATTGATTATTTGTCCAGGGACTCAAGGTGCATTATTTTTAGCACTTGGCGCTACAGTCACTCTTGGAACTAAAGTTGCTGTAGTTGAACCAGACTATTTTGCCAACCGAAAACTTGTTAAATTTTTTGGGGGAGAAGTAGTACCAATCCCTTTGAACTACAAAAATTCTAAATTTAATAGTGGTCCAGATCTTAACCGAATTGAAGACGCCTTTAAAAATAAAACAAAGGTATTAGTCTTTTCAACACCCAATAATCCAACTGGTCTTGTCTATTCAGAAAACACTATTAATAAAATAGCAAATCTAGCAGCAATATACGACGTTACTGTAATAGTAGATCAACTGTATTCTAGAATGTTATATAGTAAGGAGGTCTATACTCACCTTCGATCTTGTGATGTTCAGCCTAAAAATCTTATTACTATTATGGGGCCTTCAAAAACTGAATCTCTTAGTGGATTCCGCCTTGGAGTAGCATTTGGTACACCAAAGTTGATTGAAAGAATGGAAAGTCTTCAAGCAATCGTCTCTTTAAGGGCTGCTGGGTACAGTCAAGCTGCTCTTGATACTTGGTTCGTAGAACCTTCAGGGTGGATGGAAAACCGCATTCAACAGCACGAGTCAATTAGAGACAAATTACTAGAAATTTTTAAGACTGCAAATCTCTACACTGCAAGTCCACAGGCTGGTAGCTACCTTTTTCCTCAGTTACCTTCTCTAAAAGTAGACTTATATACTTTTGTGCGCTTACTACGTTATCAAGCAAATGTGATAGTTACACCAGGATCAGAATTTGACCCTGCCTGTATCGACAGTATCCGACTAAACTTTTCTCAGAACCAACACAAGGCTGTTTCAGCAGCAAAACGAATCGTAAAAATGGTTGAAATTTATAAAATATGAACAAAAACATAGAACAACCAATTCCACAAGGAAAATACTTGTCAGCTGTTAGGCATTCAGATTTAGTATATACATCAGGAATGACACCTCGAAAAGCAGGAAGCCTTATCTATTCAGGAAAAATTAGAGTTTTAGATCCAATAGAATCGTACAGAGATGCTGTACGTTTAGCAACATTAAATGCAATAAATGCTGCAGAAGCTTGTTTAATTGAAGATGAGAGAATATCTGTAATCCTTCAACTCAATGTCTTTTTGAATGCTCAAGATGGATTTACTGAACATGCTAAAGTTGCAGATTACGCATCTGATTTACTTGTTGAAAACTTTGGGGATAATTGCATAGGAAGTCGTGCTGCGATTGGAGTTGCCTCGTTGCCTTCAAACGCAACAATTGAAATAACATTGGTTGCAAAAATATCCTAGCAGTTGTTTTTAAAGAAAGGAAATGAATAAGATTTTAATAAATAACCAGAATAGTAATTCAAAACTATTTATTGATTTTGTCTAGTTTCTTTTTAATTTTTTTAATTGCGTTCTGTATTGAGTTTTCAGGCTCTATTATATTATCCTCTCCCCAAAAATTTAAATCTTGAAACCCTACTTTTGAATCTGTTAAAATAATAGAAGGATTAATTAATTCTTTTCTTTTAGGATAGTCTAAAGTTCTATTTTCAATCCAATCGGTAATAGCCATCTCAGTAGATAAAGAATAGGTGGTATTAAATATTTTCCTATCCCAATTTACTTTAAAATCAACAGATAGATTACTGTAACTATAAAACCATCTTCCGTTTCTTTGAGCATAATCTACTCTGTAGACCGCTTTTGTTGGCCATACATTTACCCCTTTAGGTTTTTTCTTTACAAATAATTCAGAAGCTTTTTTTCTATCAGACACGTTCAAAGAATACGTTGCGCTTAATAAAATTTTATTTTCGCCATCTATAAATAACTCTCCATAATAAAAAGGTTCAATAACATTTTCTTTCTGTTTAAATCTAATTACATAAACAGGCCTATTATTAATTTTAGAAGTTCTGTGAACTGAAAAGGAATAATTTGACATAAAAAATGAAGGAATAAAATAATTAGGGTATTTAATTATGTCCTGAAATAAAGTATTGAATGGACCTCCAGAAAGTTTAAGAGCTACTGTATCTAGCCTTGAATAATCGGTGTCCTTCCTTATTTTTAAAATTTTAATTCCATCTTTCTTAGAGGATGATTCATAGGAAGACTTGTAGATATTTACAACTGCTTCTGAAAGGGACACATTTCTTCTTTTTCTTTTTATTGTTTCTCTATAAAAAGCCGTCATAATAGTATTTTCTTCTAAATAGTTTTTGTCTGAGTTAGATAAAGTTTCTCTAACTAATCCTTCCACATCTTTTGGAATACTCAACACCATTTCAGAAAGAGGAGTGACAAAAACATTTAAAGAAATAGTTTTTTTATTTTCAAATGATTTTAAATCAATTATTCTAGTTTTAAATCCGATAAACGATACCTTGACTTTAGATAAGGAATGTGATTTAGGTATTTTAATTTTAAAAGCCCCCTTGCTATTGCTAATAGTACTGATATTAGATCCTAAGACATTTAAATTTGCAAAGATTAAAGGTTCCTTGTTTTCTGCATTGATTATTTTTCCCGAAAATTCTATAAAATCAGATTGCGCATTACAAATACCACTACCTAGAAAAAGGATCAATAAAAATTGTGCTATTATATTTCTTGTTATCATTAGTATAAATATAAACATCGGTAATCTCTTTCACAAAATGATTGTCATTTAAATCAAATGATATATTCGGATTAGGGAGACTAAAAAAACTCTACTAACAAAACACCATCAGAAGCTAAGGAGTTAATAAATAAATTAGCTTTTAATGAGGAGCAATTTAGAGAGAATTGATAAAGTATGAAGCTCATCAGAAAATGCAAATAAGCACCTGTTTTATCCGTACAGTAAATTTATACTCTTATTTGTAGACAAATGAGGAGATTCTCTTAGGCTATTAACAATGAGCGAAGAATGAACAATAAGTAGATGGTGAAATAGTATTTTAGTAAAACAGGATTAATACTGTTTATCTAATCTATTTGGTTGTTGTGAGAACCATCACAAAATCCATTAGGGTTTTGTGTATTTCCACATCCACATTTAGGTTTATCTGACATAATTATTATTTTAATTCAAATATAATGGTAAGACACTTTAGAATGAAACTATATAATGAAACTAGATTTTAAAAAAAGTATAAGTTCGAGAGTAAATAAAAACTGCTTTTGGTTTCTTTGAATTAACATTCATTTCTTTCTTCATAAATCTCAATTTTTATTATTCGCCTTTATATACGATGCAATTTCTCCTACTGGCGCGGTCCATATTTTGTTTGTGGGATTTTTAATGTAGTCCAATAGTTCTTCTAACATCTCTATGTTGGTCAAGTAATCTGTTTTTATCTCTTTGTGTCCTATTTCATGCCCTCCCAATATTAGCCACTTGCCTTGTTCCCTTGCATGTTCAATCTGACTCTTGATGCTTTTAAAATCTTTATTATCCATTATGACACACGATAGCCTAGCAAAATCAAGATCAAGATCATTGGACGATATGTCCGCAAAAGTTCTTCCTGTGGAAAATAGTTTGCGTACAACAGGAACATAACTTTTGATCTTTTTATCTCGCCCTAGATATGTATTCCCGCAAGGGTAGGCAAATTCGGTAGGTGTAACACCCAATAATTTTTCAATTTCTACATTAGCCTTAATCAATTCTTTCCGCATCCGATTTAACGAATAATCTTCAATAGCGTTATCTCTGGACCATGGGTAGCTTTCTGAACATGGGTGTAATAAGGAATGATTACCTATTTCATGACCATTCAATACTGCTGATTTCCAACCCTCCAACTCTCTTTCAACAGAGGAAGGAACAACATAAAAAGTAGCTTTTACCTCATATTTATCTAAAATCGGTGTACCTACTAAAACTTGGCTATCTCGAGCGTCGTCCCATGTGAGACTTATAGCCATTGTATTTCCATCTGGCCATTGAATTGCTTTGTTTTCTTGATCAATTAAATTCGCCGATAAAGATATTGTGCATAATAGTAGAATTAGTTTTTTCATTTTGCTTTTAGTTTGTTTAAAGGTTATTGCTTAACACCATCTACATAGTTTCGTGTGTAATCTAATTCTCC
>Ga0209815_1000639_pt1 | contig 25431 bp, 24 predicted proteins | sample CoawatmetaG00DNA_FD_187507 | JGI IMG/M metagenome (GOLD analysis project Ga0209815, IMG submission 187507) | Marine microbial communities from the West Antarctic Peninsula - Coastal water metaG002-DNA (SPAdes) (version 2) | ecosystem: Environmental > Aquatic > Marine > Coastal ...
GTTGTTGTGATGGTTCTGAATTCATTTTATTGTGCCCTATTTCCTTATTTGAGATTATTAATTGATTCTACTTGTTAATATTGTCATCTGCTAGCCTATTTCTGGGGCTGTTTAAACACGATAACGGTATTTATCGCACCTTTAAATAAGCAATATAATCAACAAACTACATATTTTCATTTCGTAAAAACAGCTATTATTTGATAAATAACGCGTTATCGGTAAATATGAATAAGGCATAAGATTCAATCTAATGGCAGAGGTTATCCTAGGCACTGAAATATTACTTGGTCGTAGAAATTGGCATGCTATGCTGTATGCATACACAGCCTGACTGGATATACAGCCTATGCCCAAGAAACTCACCAAAAGCAACGCCAAGGCCCCTAAGAATGCCCTCACCCACGGGCTAACCAGCCAAAGCATCACCTCGTCAACAGACCAAAAAATCTACCAACAGATGTATGACGAACTCACCTGCGAATATCTACCGCAGACCGTAACAGAACGCATGCTAATCGAACGAGTAGCCGTCCAGTATGTCCGCTGGCAGCGTGCAATCAAGGAAGAGAGCACCGAAATAGAGATAGCCGGCCTAACCGAACTCGACGGCTTAGCATTACACACCACATTTAACCTTACCCAGGAACAAGCAGAGCATTACGCCTTAGCCAGGTTTAGAGGGGAATTCCATGACGATGAGAAATTAGAAGAAAAATCCACGCTTCTTCAACTATTAAGCCAGGAATCGTTTCGCCTTTTGGCGCGCGGCGAAAATAGCACCATCCCGGACGATTTAGAAAATTATCCGATGCTGTTCATCCTTTTTGACCAACTCACCTTCAAGTATAGATGCAGCAAAGCTGAACTACTCGACGGTCGGTACGAGTTAGACAGCCTTGTTAGCGCCTTCTTAAGGCAGTGCAATCGAACCCTTGAATCACAAGATTTATATCAGAGCAGTTCCATGGGTAGAAAGCTGTCCCATAGTGATTTCTTAAACAAGCTCAGTGAAGAAGTATTAAAACAGCTCATCACGATAGACCTACACCCCAAAGCAGAAAAACTATTTAAGCTAGCCCAACAAGTGAGCATTGCACAATCCACCAACATAGAAAAAATAACCCGCTACATGACCACAATAGACCGGCAATTTTCAAAAGCTCTGGGCGAACTACGCGTGGTAATAGAGGACCGAAGACGAAGAGAAGCCCTCATACCGAAGGGCTAAGGTGCAGCACCACACCTGGATTGACTAGAGGTTCCCCAGTAAACTCGATGCCACCATCTTCCAATGCACGCTGAATGAGTAATAAGGTAGATGTGTTCGACAGTGGTATACCCACCTGCATTTCGTAGCGGCGCACAGTCGCAGGTCCAACGCCACTAGCTTTAGCTAAGTCCGCAGCACTCCAATTCAACATAGAACGCCCCGCTTTTATTTGACAAACTGAGATCATTTATATATCATTAATGATGTATATTACATCTTTTATGTGGATTAATTATGCCTAAATGGAGAATACCATGATTGACAGTATCTTAGCTAAATTTGATGGTGTATTTGCTGAAAACACTATTCGCGCCTACCGTTCAGATTTTACTCAATACCAGAAATGGTGCACCGAGAACCAATTGCAACCTATCCCAGCTAATGCCGATACCTTGGCCAATTATATTGACTACCTTAGTCTATCAGCAAAGAGTGCAACCATACGCCGTCGAATTAATAGCCTAGGCACCATATTACAGTTATCCAAAAATCACGACCCCACCAAAGAACCTGAAGTGGTTTTAGCCCTTAAACGCATGCACCGAAAAATAGGTAGAGCACAAGAACAAGCCACACCCCTCATCAAAACTCTGCTAAACCAACTATTAGACAACTGTGATAACAGCGTCATGGGTATTAGAAATCAGGTATTGCTACGACTCGGTTATGAAACCATGCGCAGGCGATCAGAATTATGCGCCTTTAGATTTACAGACATCTCTCAAGCGCCTAATGGCAAGCCTGTGATTAAACTTAACTTTTCCAAAACAGATCAATTTGGTAGTGGTAAAATAATACCCATTAGCGAAGTACTATTAACACGTCTTCACCAATGGCAAGATATTGTCGGCGACAACGGGTACGTATTAAGATCCATCAGGCGACATGGCAATATAGGGCAACACCTCTCGCCCTCTTCAGTCAGCGTAATACTGAAAACTCTACAGGCCACCATCCATTCTGATAAAAACACCCCACTGCTTAGTGGCCATTCATTTAGGGTCGGTGCTGCACTTGACCTATTAGAGCAAGGCGAACCACTGGAGAAAATCATGTTAAGGGGCGGCTGGCAGAGCGATGCGACCGCGATGAAATATTTAAGGAGCTGGACCTGTTGAGTCCATTTCTATTATTTTCCGCGCTTTACCATGGGCCGTACTCAAGTCAAAGATGAGAAGCATAGTCAGAAATACGGCATAACTTAATAAAACCGCTGCAACACCCACGGTGTTATCAGTGAACATGCCAAAATAAGAATGCACAACTAGTTTAATGCTCCAGCTTCCCCACCTCAGCAACCTGCTCCCTATAGACCCAATCAACTACCTTCTCATCAGGTTGATATTCAGGCACCAGCATTTGCAACATACTGCGTATCATCATCACATCACCATTCACCGCTGCAATTCGCAAGGTGGTGATCATAGGCTGTAGCTCACTCCATGGTAAAAACTTTTCATTCGCTTTCATAATGCGTGGATGTTGAGTGGCTTGAGGGTTATTACCTATCAGCAGCTCTTCATACAGTTTTTCACCTGGGCGCAGGCCAACCACTTCAATAGCAATGTCGCCTTCTGGTGAGTTTTCATCTTTCACTCTCAAGCCAGAAAGCTCAACCATCCTACGTGCTAGGTCAATTATTTTAACCGGCTCACCCATATCTAGTACATACACTTCGGCTTCACTACTAACCCTATTACCACTTATGTGATTACTTACACCAGCACTAATACCTTTGCTAGCGCCGCCTGCCATGGCACCGGTTTGTATCACTAATTGAGCGGCTTCGGGAATGGTCATGAAATAACGGATAATGTCTTGGTGAGTTAAGGTGATTGGGCCGCCCTGGACAATTTGTTGCCTGAAGTAAGGCACCACAGAGCCAGAAGAACCTAATACATTGCCAAAACGAACCATTGCCAATTGAGTAGTACGAGCAACTTGTGCAGAAGGCCTACCATCCCACATAGGTTCGAACGAAGGATTTTGTTCCGTAGCCAAGGCTTGTAATATCAGCTCACAGCAACGTTTACTAGCACCCATGGCATTAGTAGGGTTAACTGCTTTATCAGTGCTAATCAGGATAAAGCGCTCTACCTGCCGCTCTATAGCCACCTTAGCCATCACCAACGTACCTAACACATTGTTTTTTACACATTCAGCTATATTATGCTCAACAATAGGCACATGCTTTACCGCAGCGGCATGGTAAATAATGCTGGGGTTCCACGTTAATATAACATCGCTTACACGGTTTTCATCCGCCACTGACCCCAGTAACGGTATTATAGTGGGCACTAGCCCAACAGCAACTTTATTACGCTGTTCATTGGCAAGGTAATGAAGAGTATCAAGCAATTCGTTGTGCAAGGTATAAAGTGAAAATTCGCTTAGCTCAAATAATAACAACACCTTTGGTTTACGCTGCAATATTTGTCGACAAAGCTCGCTACCAATACTGCCACCTGCGCCAGTCACCATAACGGTTTTACCTGCAACTTGTTCTTGTAGCATTACTTCGTCTGGTTCTGCAGGCTCTCGTGCCAACAAATCGTTGATATCCAAATCGTGTAGATCTGCATAATCAGCTTTCCCTTGGGCCATAGCAATCAACCCCGGCAAAGTACGAATACGTACATTCAAGGGGCGCAGGCGCTCTATAATCACACTACGTTGTTTGCGAGAAATAGATGGCATGGCAAGTAATATGTCATCCACCTGATGGTTCACTACAAAAGCCTGTAATTTTTCTTGAGATATAATGGGCACGCCCATCAAGTCTCGTCCGTGTAGTTCAACGCCATCATCCACAAAAGCCAGCAAGATACATTCACGGCTTTGTCCCAAACCAACGGCCAATTGCCGGCCTGCAGCACCTGCGCCAAAAATCACTACCCGCGCTTGGTGATTCACGACTGCGTGAGCGCCAGGGCCACCCAACACACTAACTGAATCTTCAATCTTACGAAGCAACCAACGCGCAAACATACGAGAACCACCAACAGCCAGCAAAGCCACCATGGCATTTATGAGCACAACAGACCGCGGCACCCCCTGTACGCCGCTTAAAAAAGCAACCAGCCCCCATAACGCTGCATACACAACAACGGCCTTCACAATAGACCATACAGCCCTCATGCCTAAGTACCGAATAATAGCCCTATAAAGCCCAAAGTGAGCAAATACAGGCACGGCAAACACTGGAGCAAACAACGCCAACAATACTATTGGGTTATTTACACCTCCTCGGGGCCAGTACCAATTATCCAAGCGTAGTGAAAACGATAACCAAAGGGCACCTATGAGCAATACAGAATCCGCAGCAATGAGAATGGTGCGCTTTGCTGGGCGGGGTATCGAAAGAATGTGTTTGAAAATATTGCACATTGAATTAGCTCATAGAAATAATAAATTAACTGAGAAGTTCTTAACAACATCATTTAGGAGCAGTTTGGTCAAGCTGCTCCGCTAGTCTCCCGTTAACGATATAGGTCATTTATGGGGGATTAGCCTGTTCTTAAAGAATAGAGAAAGTAACCTAACACCTCTTACAAGTTGATATAATTCTCGACTTCCCAAGCACTGACAGACTGGAGATATCTGACACACTCTTGACTTTTAAGCTTTTGATAACTTCCAATAAGGCTTTGCCCGAGAAATTCTTTCAAAGGTTCAGACTGAGACAGCTGTAAAAGAGACGCCTCCAATGACCCAGGTAGTTTCAATAAATCATTCACCCCCTCATAACTATTACTGTCATCCCTCTTCCCTGGACTTCTCTTGTTTACCAGACCATCTAAACCAGCAGCAGCAACAGAAGCTGCCAATAGATAAGGATTAGCTGCACCATCAGGAGAGCGCAACTCAAAACGATCTGAGTCAGGTATTCGCACCATGTGGGTTCTGTTGTTACCAGAGTATGAAACAGTATTGGGCGACCAAGTCGCGCCTGAGTCTGATGTAGCGGCATGCATTCTTTTATAAGAATTGATTGTGGGGTTTGTAAAAGCGGTCAGTGCCAGAGCATTGTGAATCACCCCCCCCAAAAACTGATAAGCTAATGAAGATAAGCCCAACTCACCAGAGCCATCTTGGAAAATATTTTTGCCCTGTTTATCCCACAGAGAAAAATGCATGTGGCAGCCATTACCAGTGAGGTGACTAAAGGGCTTAGGCATAAAAGTCGCCTTTAGACCTTCTTCCTCGGCAACACTTCTCACCATAAATTTGAAAAAAGAGTGCCTGTCAGCAGTGATTAGACAATCAGCATAACCCCAATTCATCTCGAACTGTCCATTTCCATCCTCGTGATCATTCTGATACGGCCCCCAACCCAAAGACTCCATATACGTAGCAATACGGCTAATCAGTTTATAGTTCCTCATTAACGCCTCCTGATCGTAGCCAGGCTTTCGGGCTGTATCGAGTTTATCTCCAACTCCACTCAAGTCAGGATCAAGAAGTATAAATTCACACTCAACACCAGTTTTCAGATAATACCCTCGTTGCTCTAAAAGATCTCTCGTTCTCTTTAAAGCATTTCTCGGCCCTTGATCCAGCTCTTCACCATCCATATACAGGTCTGCTGCTACCCAAGCAACTTCTTTATTCCATGGCAACTGGATTACGCTACTGGGGTCAGGTATAGCAAACATATCAGAATCAGCAGGAGTAAGGTCTAAATAAGTCGCAAAGCCTGCGAAGGCTGCTCCAGTCTTCTGCATTCCACTAATCGCACTGGTTGGAACAAGTTTTGACCTATTAAATCCAGCAGTATCAGAGTAACTGATAAGAAAAAACTTAATCCCATTCTCTTTTGCGTAAGCAAATAAATCATTATTCATAATTAGTCCGTAAAAATAAAATGTTAGCGAGTCAATAAAGTACATTATAAGGAAGCAGTCTTACCACAACTCACAACTCACAACTCACAACTATCAACTATCAATTGTTTAGTCAGATACACCATAAAGCATCATTCATTAAAGAAATTTCTTAGCCATATCTGTGTCATCAAAATAGTTCTTAATTCTCGAGTATAATTTCCTAGACCATTTTTATGTTCATCTAGAACTGCAACCATTTCTTTCGTATTAAACCTTGGATTTTTGTTAGATGCCAAAATATCACGTGCCCATGGGTAAAGTGGGCCTTTCAGCCACTCACCAATTGGAGTTGTTGGCATTATCTTCTCTTTAAACACATATTCCCTGGAGAATTTTTTAGCAGCATAGTTCTTGAGAAAATATTTGCCATGGCCGTCACGAAACTTCTGATTGACTGGCAGCCTCGTGAAAAGTTCAGAAACTCTATGATCAAGGAAAGGTGAGCGACCTTCTGTTGACCAACCAGCACCCATCCTGTCTCCCTTAACCAAATTGTTACCAACCATCAAGGACGTACATTCATAAGCCTGTATTTGTTCAATGGGCTCCAGATCTCTCCACGGCTCAAGTATATTAGCAAACCGATCTAAAGGATCAATAGTCGCCGCTTCAAAATCAGGATTTAGAATTCGCTTCCTCATCTCTGGTTTCATATAACAGATTACGTCAAAATAATTTCTTAGTGAAAAATTCATTTTTGACTGCTTATGGAAATAACGTTGGTTATGCCCAAATCCAGAAAGCGCCTCATCTGGCCCGTCACCAGTAAACATTACCACCTTACCTTCTTTATTAGCTTGCCTTGCTAATATGTGAAAAAGGAAAAAGGAAAAATCTCCATGTGGCTGTTCTGCGTGAAAAGAAACTTTGTCAGCAATTTCGGTGATCATCTTTGGGGTTATCCTGGCCTCAGACAAGTCCGCATTCAGCAGTTGGGCAGCTTCTTTGGAGTACTTATATTCCGAAAACTTATCGTCTTCAAAGCTCAAACCAATAGCTGGTAGCCTGTCAGTATTCCAATGTTTAACCAAATGACTACCTACCACCGAAGAATCAACACCACCAGAAAGGTACATACCTCCAGTAACATCAAACCTCATTTGTAATCGAACAGCATCATCTAACAACTCTTCAAATTCTTCATAAGAAACATCTTTCTTGTCTTCTAAGAACGGCCACTCCCAATAACGCTTCTTCTGATACCCGTTTGCACCATCAAATAGAATATAATGTCCCGGTTCCAAAGGTACTATTCCTTTAAAGCAAGTTTCTGAAGGAGTTGCGTAATTAAAGCAAAATACATCCTTTAGGGAGTCATCGTTGATTTCTTTTTTAAAATCAGGCAGGGTGAGTATGGATTTCATTTCACTAGAAAAAGCGAGTCCACCCTTATACTCTGCAAGAAAACAGGGCTTTATTCCTTGGCGATCGCGAGCGAGCATGCCTTTATTCTGCTTCGTATCCCAGATGAAAAATGCATACATTCCAATTAAATGCTTAAGCATATCAGGGCCCTCTTCTTCCCAAAGATGCACGAGTACTTCAGTATCACAACGGGACTTAAAAATGTGACCCTTTGCTTTGAGATCATTTCTTAACTCAACATAATTATAAATTTCACCATTGAATGAGACCCATACCGTATCATCTTCATTAGTCATTGGTTGCATACCATTCTCTGGGTCAACCACTGCTAGACGTACATGGCCCATTATAGATGGACCAATTTTCTCGACACCCCTTTCATCGATACCGCGATAACGAATTGCATCCATCATCCGTTCAACATCTAATTCACTAGTACTTGGCACATTATAAACACCTGAGATACCACACATAAGAATACACTCCTTTAATAAATTATATTGTTTAATCAACTTCCACACTGGCAAGTGGAACTTGTGAAATAGCTTTTGAGTATGGTGCATTTCTTACATACACGCGATCTTCCTTTACTTCATCCCATACTTTCCTAAAAACATTGATTAATTGATCCAGTGACTGACGAGTTTCAGTTTCAGTTGGCTCGATCAAAATGGCAGAACCTAAGTCTCCTGAAAAATATACACAACCCGCTCCGACTAGTGTAGGAGGGTGAACATCATAGTCAATTAGCCGTTTCGCAAAAGAGTAGGCCGAAATATCGAGGACATCACCATTAAGTAAACATTCGTGCATACAGTACTTATCAAATACTGGTGGCAGAATATCCTTTAACTGTGCTTGCACGTAATTGGCATTCAGTACAGCATTCTCAGATGACTCCCTCAGTCCATCTGGACCATTAGTAAGAATATAACAATAGGCTTTGAGCATAACGTCCATGTGTCCAAAGTTCATTTTCATTTTCCCGATACTATGTGGCAGATCATAGTTAGGAAAATACTCTGAGTCTGATTGTGTTGCCTTATTTACTTTATCTATAAAAGGGACTGGAAGGTAAGCTTTTAAAAAATTCTTCACACCAACTGGGCCCGCACCAGGGCCACCACCACCATGTGGGGTAGACAAAGTTTTATGAGGGTTAATATGAATCACATCAAAACCCATATCACCAGGCCGGATGATACCCATCAAAGCATTTAAATTAGCCCCGTCGTAGTACAATAAAGAACCGTTATCATGAAGCAACTTAGAAATTTGAGAAATGTTTTTTTCAAACAAACCCAACGTTGATGGGTTTGTTAGCATTAGTGCTGCAACGTCGGAATCAATTGCACTTTTCAAACTCTCTAAATCCATCGTACCAGAAGAGTTTGTTTTAATAATCCGCGTTTCAAAACCTGCCATAGATGCAGTAGCAGGATTAGTTCCATGAGCAGAGTCTGCGATCAAAATTACATCTCTTTTCTCACGCCTATCAACCGAAAAATACTTCTTAATAATAAAAAGCCCTGTCAACTCTCCATGTGCACCTGCAGCTGGCTGTAAGGTAAAAGCATCCATTCCTGTCAACTCAGCCAAAAAACCTTGCATTTCATAACAAAACGTCCAAAGACCTTTAAGGGTCGAAGGTGGCTGGTGCGGATGTGCATTTTGAAATCCAGGCAACGCTGATAGTTTGTCGTTTCTTTTAGGGTTGTATTTCATTGTGCAAGAACCGAGCGGGTAAGTGCCATTATCTACCCCATAGTTGTCGCGTGTAAGATTCGTATAATGCCGAATTAACTCGACTTCAGTTAATTCTGGCAATCCCAAAGGCTTCTTGAGCAGTGTATTAAAATCGAATCGCGATTCAGTCGTAATGTGCGCAAACTCACTATCAAATATAGCGTACCCACTTACGTTCTCTCTTGATATGCAAAATATTGTTGGCTTCATTTGAGCACAGTCCTTAATTCACTTACGAAAGTGTTCATATCATCTATAGAAAGCTTTTCAGTCACTGTTACCAAAAGCGAATTATTAATAGAAAAATATTTCTGATAGTTAATACCTGCAAAAATTTTCTTATCCAATAATTTTGTTATTATGGTTTCTACATCTAAAGGGAATACAATTACAAACTCATTGAAATAATGACCAGAAAAAGCTAAACGAGTGTCGGGAAGGCTACATATTTTGTCAGCGAGATACTTCGCTTTAGCTGCATTTATCGTTGCTAAATTCTTCAGCCCTCTCTCTCCAACATAGGCCAGAAACATTCCAGCTCTAATTGCATTTAAGGCCTGGTTTGAACAAATATTATTAGTGGACTGCTCTCTAGCAACATGCTGCTCCCTATCTTCAAAAACCAAGGAATAAGCTAAATTACCGCGAATATCTGTCACCTTCCCAATCAACCTACCCGGCACGTATTTCCTATATTCTTTTTTTGTTGAAAATATGCCTAAGCTTGAGCCACCACCATTTAAATGAATGCCAAATGGCTGCCCTTCACCTGTTACTATATCAACCCCCATTTCACCGGGTGTTATAAAAAGGCCCGATATCAACGGGTTAAACGATAAAGAGGATATCACTCCTTTCTCTCGGCAGATCCTAGCTACTTGCTCTATATTTTCAAGCACACCAAACGCATTTGGAGATTGGAATAGAAAACCTGCTGGCTCTTGGGTTTTGAGCTGGGATTCTAATTGAACTAGATCGATAGTCCCAGTTATTTTATCGTAAGCAACCGTCTCAACTTCAACATCACGATTTTTCATGTATGTATCGATCACTTCGCGATAATCTCGCCATAGAGATTCAGATACCAAAATCTTCCTTTTTTTCTTATCCTTGTTAATGGTACAGCAAACCCAAGCTGCATCTGCAGCCGCTGTCGCACCATCATAAGAAGAGGAATTTACCACATCTAAGCCTGTCACTTTACTAAGGACTGACTGATATTCATAAAGTGCTTGCAAGAGGCCTTGACTCATTTCAGGCTGATAAGGAGTGTAGGATGTCAAGAATTCGCCACGACTGACGATTGCGTCTATTACCGCAGGCACAAAATGATTATACTTGCCAGCACCAAGGAAACACATGTACTCATCTGTACTGTTATTCAAGCGAGATAGGTTTTTTAACTTACTTTCCAATTCCCATTCAGATATAGCTCTGGGGAGATTCAAAGGTCTGTTTAACTTGAGGTTATTGGGTATATCAGAGAATAGCGTTGCGACGCTATCAACTCCAATGGCGTCCAACATAATACCTTTATCTTCCTGACTTAATGTATTGTAGCCCTTCACTTTTCTTTCCTTAATTTAAAAAAATATTATAGCTTGTTGAAAACCCTGTTCTGGTCAACCAAAACTGAATCTTTTATGTGAGGGTTTACAAACTTCATTGGCGCTTACCACTATTGAAAAATAAAATTTTTTATCACCTCATTATAAAATAAATAGGTTTTTCCTCAGCCATAAGGCAAACAACCAATCTCGTCAATGATGAGCAATTTGGGCCATGAAGACTGACTTTAAGTAGAATTGTAGGCGCTCTAACTTGGTCAGCTATTCAGCACACTCAGTTAAAAAAAATTTTGTAATTCTAGAAGTAGTATGAAAATTGACAAGTGGTGTGAACAACCTTGAAACTAAAGATAATGTCCGGGTACTAGCCCAAATCCGGTCCCGTGGCAGTGTAGCTTGTTGACGCTTAACACTTTTCTAGAACGGGTGTTCTCGTCGATGATACAATTGTTCCTTAGCCTTCAGAATTCGATAAAAGCTCACCTCGCTCGTATGCAGAGAACCCACGTTAATCAACTGCTTTTTTTCTGATTTTTACAATCTCTCGTGAGATTAACTCAGACATTTCTAAGTTACCGTCCTCATTTAAATGACAGCAAGCATCCACATAGTTATCAGCCGTTAGTAAATATGACATGTCTCGAAAACAGCTCAATTCACTAGCTCGTTCTCGTATCAACGGATAGACAGCTCTCATTTGATTATCGTATTCCTCAGAGTAATAGGAGGGGTGTTCGCTCAAAGTGTATGGGCTCGGCTGTAAAACACACACAAAAGGTATCCCTTTTCGTGCTAAAATGGCTTCTGCAGAGCGCCAGTTATTGATTATAAAGTCCGCAACTTGGGAAGCATAAAAAGGTTCCTGACAGGCATCATCATAGGGCGCAACCAAAAATTCCGGACCGTTGCGAACGCTTAAACCTCGTAATAGACTAAAAGTTGATGTCTTTTTAAATAAATCTAAAAATACACTTGAAGATCCACTTAAACGGTCTCGTAAATAAAACTCACGAGCATGACCATTTGGAGAGTTATAACTTTTGCAGTTATGATAAACATCATTGATCCCGTCATAAAACAAGACCAAATCTCGCCGCTCAAATCCATCCAAATTATCAATTAATAAGTTCAATTCCTGCCTAGAGTTATACGCTTGTTCTCCGTAATTGACTGCTCTAGTTTGCAACTTACTGGCAATTAAAGAGGGAATTGTATTACTATCAGAGACACTATGACCCCACATTGTGGATCCACCAAAAAAATGCAATGTCTGATCAAATTCAACCGCGCCGGGCTGAAGCGTCCGTCTACGACCATTTTTGACGTTTAAGTAAGTCCCAGAGATATCTGGCGATGTCCATCCTAAAAAAGCTTTGTATGGATACCCGGTAAAAGCCTTAATTTCACTCCGAAAAGCGCTAACTTCTTCAGTAACATTTGGCCCAACTGGAGAGACCTTTTGAGCCTCAGCGCGCCAAACATCTCTAGCCAAAAAAGCAGTTTTCAACATCAGTTCAATTAATATGAACAGAACGATAGTAATCAAAATATTAATAAAAACCAACCTAGTCCAGGTCATAGTGCCCCTCATAGCTCTCTTTAAGAACCTCATCTTGCTCCTCTTTAACCAATAAATAATTTCCAACAGCCAAAACGTCTAGTTCTGTGCCCATAAAGCATTTGAATGCATCAAGAGGTGTGCAAACAATGGGTTCACCACGTACATTGAAAGATGTATTTACAACAAGAGGGCAGCCAGTCTTCTCTTTAAATTTTGAGATTACTGCATGATAGTGTGGGTTCGTATCTCTATGTACTGTCTGAATACGTGCAGAGTAATCAACATGGGTAACCGCTGGCACTGAAGAGCGTGTTACATTGAGTTTATCGATACCAAATAATTTTTCCTCGTCTGCAGTAATTGTGCGACGTTTATTTTTTTGCACATCGGCTACAAATAGCATATAAGGACTGTCAGTATCGTGTTCAAACCAATCACCAACGTCTTCACGTAAAATACTAGGGGCAAATGGACGGAAACTTTCCCTGTACTTAACTTTTAAGTTAAGTTGCCTCTGCATAGCCGGTGAACGGGGGTCAGCGATAACACTTCGCCCTCCAAGTGCCCGAGGTCCAAACTCCATACGTCCTTGCATCCAGCCTACCGCTTTCTCATTCGCCAACGCGCATGCTACTTTTTCAGATAACTCTTCTTCGCTAAGCTTGATAAATCGTGCACCACAAGCAGTAAGTTCAGCTTCAATTTCATCATCATTAAAACTTGGCCCTAAGTAAGAACCTTTCATGGCGTCACGGTCCGATGACACTTTTCGTTCTTTACCGTGGTGCAGGTGCCAAGCAGACAGAGCTGCGCCTAATGCACCACCAGCATCGCCAGCTGCGGGTTGTATCCAAATATTGTCGAATATTTTTTCGCGTAATAGAACACCATTAGCGACGCAGTTAAGTGCAACACCTCCCGCTAAACACAAGTTTCTCTCGCCAGTGTCTCTTGCTAACCCCTTAGCTATTTGCACAACGATGTCTTCAGTAACTTTCTGTACAGATGCAGCCAAATCCATCTCCCGTTGGGTTAACTCTGCTTCAGATGTACGAGGGGGCCCACCGAACAATGTATCAAACTTTTTGTTTGTCATTGTTAAACCCGTAGCGTAATTGAAGTAACTCATATCCAATTGAAAACTACCATCCTCTGCTACTCTGATGAGCTTTTCCTTGATTAAATTTGCATATTTTGGCTTGCCATACGGGGCTAATCCCATCACTTTATATTCACCAGAATTAACTTTAAATCCTGTGTAGTAAGTAAATGCGGAGTACAGTAGACCTAACGAGTGAGGAAAGTGAATTTCTTTCACAACCTTTAAGTCTTTACCTTTACCAATGGCTAACGATGTTGTTGTCCATTCACCTACACCATCGAGGGTGAGCACCGCTGCACTCTCAAATGGAGATGGATAAAATGCACTTGCAGCATGTGATAAATGGTGCTCCGAAAAAAACAGACGTTCGCGCCAATTAACCTTATTCCCGAGCACAGCATTGAGTTCTGTGACTATTGTAGATTTTTGAAACAGCTTGTCTTTTATCCATACGGGCATTGCTTTAGCAAAGCTAAAAAACCCTTTAGGCGCAAACGCGAGATAGGTTTCAAGTAGCCTCTCAAACTTAATAAGGGGCTTCTCGTAGAAGACAACATTCTCAATTTCTATTGAATTAATTTGAGCTTCTCTCAAACAATACTCAATTGCGTAGCGTGGAAACCCAGAATCATGCTTTTTTCTAGTAAAGCGTTCTTCTTGCGCTGCTGCAACAATCTCGCCATCTTTGATTAAGCAAGCAGCACTGTCATGATAAAATGCAGAAATACCTAAAATATACATTAAATCAACCCTCGTTTAGAACAGTGTATAGATGAACGGCGCCACGACCGAGCCTTGTGCTAGCATCAAAAGCCCACCTAAAATCAGCATGACCAAAATAATAGGTGCCAACCATAATTTTTTACGTAAGCGTAGAAAGGCCCACAGCTCTATAATGAATTCCATTGAATTGTCCCTTATTAAAATTAAAACTGATATTTAAATCCATCGTTCGGCGAAATGTCAGCATTTCGGTCTTTCCAGTGCGACGATCTATTAACAAGCTTAAGACGAAGTTCATCTCTCCCGACTAGCTTCATGAAAAGGCTAATAGGTGTAAATAATCCAAAGAATATTACTCCCAACACTATAGGACTAACTATCATTCCGAGCAGAAGTCCAAACCGCATCCATAGTTTATTAAGTGGAAGTAAGAAGTCCGCGTTAAGGACCGCCACTAAAAGGAAAACAGTAGATAAACCTAAAAAAACATAAGCAATAGCTTTTGAATTTTCAGTAAAAAAATAGGCTCCTACTACCAAAAATACTGCCGTGAAGAAAAACCCAAACTTGCGATTTGATGGTAACTCTAGATCAGAAACATTCATTTCTTCCTACCCCTGTCACCCCATTATTAACATTAGTTAAAAATAGAGAGCTTTTACGTTATAGCAATTTTCGCGGTGGAACCCCGTCAATCGCTGAATGTGGACGAACATTATCATAGGTCCATTGTCACTATTTGGCTAATAGTTGAATTTTCTTCGATATCCTCGAACAAGCTTAACTCAAGCCAATCTTATCTTGCTGTTCGATTAAATCGATCGATATAGCCATGTTGAGTGGGTTAGCTTGGTTGAATATAGAGGAAGTAATCTGCTCTTCCGTCGTCCAATCAGCCAGTTCATGACTAATGAATTACAACATCAAAGAGCTAAAGATTGCCCTCGCCACGCAGTGATTTTCTGCAAGGATCTATATAAGCCTTGGGCTGGTAATGAAATCTCGACACTGAGCCGTCTTCACCATTTTTTTTGCGATGATACCCTTAGCTACTCCAGCTTTCAATCGCTCTCAACATACATCTTATTCCTGCAGCGCTTTGGTCTTCTAGCTCTTCCATGTGATTCATAAGCGACGCATCCATACCTCCAAACCGGGTTCCTCAGCGGTCAACTATTTTAGGAAGTGGTATTTTTCAGCCAACATATCATTTTTTCACAACACCAACGATGCGGTTACCATCCTTTATTAGCAGTGCTGTAATTTTTCGAGCTTCCATCACAGATAAAGCGTCTTCCATTCTAGTTCCAATTTCCACTACAGCAGGCTGTTCAACCATTATATCTTCTGCACTAATAGAAAAGACTAAATCACTATACTTTTCAATAGCTCTTCTGATATCCCCATCTGTAATGACCCCCCTTCCCGCCGGGTCAACAATACATATACCTAAGCCACCGGATGTCATTGCTCCAATTAGCTCTAAGATCCCCGATCCACCGTTAACAAAGGGTAAATTATCAGCCACCATTTCGTTTTCAACTCTCTGTAACAACCGCCTTCCAAGAGAACCTCCTGGGTGAAATCTTGCAAAATTTTCTGGTTGAAAGTTACGCGCTTTCATCAGAGTAACGGCTATGGCATCACCCATAGCCAAAGTTGCAGTTGTTGAGGATGTTGGCGCTAACAGAAGCGGGCATGCTTCCTGACCCACCTTAACATTGAGATGGCAGTTTGAAGCTCTAGCTAATGTAGAGCTAGGATTTCCTGTAATCGAAATCAAAAAATTACCATTATCTTTCAGAAAAGGGATGAGTTTAACTACCTCATCTGTCTCACCGGAGTTGGATAATGCTAAAAACAAGTCAGATGGAGTTACCATCCCCAAGTCACCATGATATGCCTCACCAGGGTGCATGAAAAAGCTTGGCGTACCTGTACTAGCAAGGGTTGCGGCAATCTTCTTACCAATAATTCCTGACTTTCCCATGCCACATATTATTACGCGACCTTTAGAATCTAAAACTGCCCTAATGGAGTTCGTGAAATTTTCATCTAACAATTCTGATAATCCTGAAATCGCATTTGATTCTATTTCAAACACTTCTTTCGCAAAATTAATATAAGTCATTTAACTTACCAATCAAGTTTATTATTTAAAATATCTCTAACACGATGGACATCACTGAAAGAGTCAACTCCAGCGTGCAGTTTTTGGTTCCACTTAAACATTGATATAGTGATACCAAGCCACAAAGCCCGAAGTTGCTCCAATTTCTCTAACCTCTCTGATTGGCAGGGTGGAGCTTTCGATAATTCTCTTAATACGCCAGCTTTATAGGCATAAATCCCCACATGGCGATTAAAAGATTCTAATGGCCATTCGTTCAGAGGCACATCGCGGCAAAAAGGTAGGGGCGATCGAGAAAACATAGTTGCCTGGCTATTTTTATTTGTTGTCACTTTAACTACGTTACTATCATTGATATCTACTGAAGACGTAATTGGAACCATCACACTAGCCATAGAAAGCGAGGGATGATTGATGCAAAATACAGAAAACCTCGAAAGCAAATCAATATCAATTAGCGGCTCATCGCCCTGAATATTAATGACAATTTCATCATCAGGCCAACATAACTTTTCTACTAGCTCCGCAATTCGGTCTGTACCGCTCTCGTGATCGGCGCACGTCAGCAGAGCTTGATAACCATTCGCCATAACCACATCTTTTATACGTGGATCATCTGTAGCAACCCAAAGGTCTGCAAAAGGCAACGCTTGTGAAACCCTGTTAGCCACCCGGACAACCATTGGCTCACCACAAAGATCAATCAAAGGCTTGCCTGGCAAGCGGGTGGAACCGTATCGCGCAGGAATAACTACCTTAATATGCCTATTGATTGATTTCACATTGGTCTACCTGATAAGCATACATTTCTTCTAAGGATAGGCCGGCATTCTTTAAGATATATTCCGCACTCTCCCTTGCCACGCCTTCCCCACCCTTAGCTAAACTAACGAAGTAAGCTGCATCAATGGCTAGTTGATGTGCATCTGAAGGCGCAATACTCAAAGCCACCTTTTTCATGACAGCAATATCAATTATGTCATCACCCACAAAAGCTATTTGGTCTAATTTGAAGTTGGTTTTCGCTATCAATGAGTTAAGCGCAGACAACTTGTCACTACAACCTGTAATTGCATGATCAATGCCAAGCTGCTTAACCCTAAAGTCTAAAGCTTTACTTGCCTTACCAGATATGATGCCGACTTGGATACCATGTTTTTTTAGCAGTGATATAGCAACGCCATCTTTAGCATTAAATGCTTTAAATAGCTCACCATCTGGACCAATATAAAGAGTTCCATCTGTTAAAACACCGTCGACATCAAAAAGCACTAGTCGTATAGCCTTAGTATCCATGATCAAGAAATTGACAGTTGAGGAAGAGACTTAACTGTGTCATCGATTGCTTTAACATGCTCTAAAAACGGAGCTAAAAGATGCAAAGGTAAAGCGCTCGGACCATCACAACGTGCGTTATCCGGATCTGGGTGTGACTCTAAGAACAAACCAGCTAAGCCAGTTGCCATTCCTGCTCGCGCCAACTCCACAAGTTGGCTTCGTCTACCGCTAGAGGCGTCACTTGAAGGATCTCGACACTGCAAACTATGGGTAACATCAAAAATCATAGGGGCATCATCGGTAGTATCTTTCATGACCTGAAAGCCAAGCATATCAACCACCAAGTTATCATAACCGAAATTGCTACCTCGCTCACAGATCATCACTTTGGAATTTCCAGCTTCCTTGCATTTTTCGACTACGTTTTTAATTTGACCAGGACTCATAAATTGAGGCTTTTTAATATTAATAGGCTTACCAGCTTGAGCTATTGCGGTCACAAGATCAGTTTGGCGGGCTAAAAAAGCTGGCAGTTGCAGCACATCGCAGACTTCGGCCACTGGCACCACCTGAGAAATTTCGTGCACATCAGTAATAATTGGGCAACCAAACTTTGCTTTTACCGCATAAAAAATGTCCAGACCTTCTTCCACGCCGACCCCTCTATACGACTTCTTAGATGATCGGTTAGCCTTATCAAAAGAAGCTTTAAAAACAAAGGGGATACCCAACAGGCTGGTAGCCTCTACAAAGCGTTCTACTGCATATAGTGTTGAGTCAAGATCTTCTAAAACATTCAATCCACCGAAAAGTACAAAGGGGTTATTATTAGCAAGTTCAATACCATTTATATCCATAAATTTTCCATTTTAGTTTATCTGTATAGTTGGTTGAATATTACGAAACAACTGCTTCTAAAATACCGCTGCAATCCCACCGAGAGAAAATCGCGATAAGCCGTAACATCTTTTTCATGCAATTCACCAAGTTTGCCTAAATAAAAAACACGCGACTTGGTAAGGGGTGGGAACTTAGAATTACAGCTCTAGCTATCAATCAAGTCTAAAATTACATTACATACACGTTCAGATGCATTATTTATTTCATAGCCAGTTTGTACTTCTTTTTTTCGAGAGTAAAAAGCAACCAAAGACTCTTCGATAGATTCCACTGAATCAACTCCTATAGAGTACCCATATTTAGAAAATGGCAGCACAGGAGTGAGAACAGAATTATCAACAGTTAAGAATCCTTTTCCTAGGATCAGGGCCTCAAACCCAACAATCGACGTACACGTGATAACCACATCAATGCATCCTAGGACATCGGATAGCTCTTCATTGCTGCTGCTTTTTTCAATAAATTCCGGGTATTCCCTTGGGTCTTCATTAGGATGGTTTCGAACTACTAGCTTCCAATCCTTCCTAATACCAAATATTCTAATTAATTCTGACTCTATTTTTACAGGAAGACTAGGATCACCATAAGTATCTGTGTCAAAGAAATATTCAGGCTCTGGTTGAGAAGCCCAAAGCACGCGGTAAGTATAACACTTCGGATTTTTGATCGCCTTTGAAAGAGACACTAAACGATCAAATGCCGGATTTCCAGTCACAACAACATCATCGGGAGACCTGCCATTATCTATTAGCAGTTTTCTTGCAAAATCAGATGGTACACAAACTTTTGAAGCAAAGTGTGGATCACAGAACCAAGCTAATGATCTTTCAATAAATAGATCACTCAATACAACACTTTTTATATGGAGTTTGTTGGCAGCATATATGACAGCCTTTTCACTTCTAGGTGAACTAGTAGAAACAACGACACTTGGCTCTAATTTTAGCAAAACTTCAGTCATACTTTTGATTGGGTTAAATGCATACCTGCCAGATTTATTGTATAGTTTTTTTGCTAAAAAAGATCCATGCTCAGATATCAATTCAAGATAATTTTTACCAAGATAAATTGAAGTATCATGGACGGACAATCGACTATCATCAATCGAACCAAGGAGGGATAAACCCACTTTTGCTACATCCTCTGTGTCAAAAAAATCTGTATACGTTAGATATTCAATGTCGGTCTTCCCAAGATTATGTACTGCAGTTGTTAGGGCAAAAAACACAACCTCATAACCCATTTTTTTCATTTCCATTGCAACCGGGAGTAACGAATTGACATGTCCTCCACCATAGCTAACAAATAAAATTTTTTTCATTCCTTACTCCATTCTACGACAGCCAAAAACAAAACGAGAAGAAGAACATATGAGCCCACATGCAATAACAAATATTCACTCAACTGGCTAATGATCAAAAACATAACCATGACTGATGATTGGTAATTAATATGGTTCTTAACTGGTTTTTTAAAATAACTATAAAGGGTTCGTAAAATTAAACAAAAAAATAACACAAAACCTACAAAACCGACCTCAGAAAGAAGCCCAACGAACAAATTATTTGGTGACTGTTTATCATGTCCAAAAACATATAACCCTATATCTTGCTCAAACTGACCTAGACCAATCCCGAAAAAAATATTTGATGAAAATGCTGACAATGCCCCACCCCATACTTCGCCCCTTAAATTTAAATTGACATAGTTTTCCATTATATGAAAATTTATTGACATATAAAAAGTCAAAGATATGGCCAAACAGATTAAAAAAGTCTGGGATATTTTAATTATTGGTATAATTTTAAGAATGAAAATAGCAATAATAAGACCCATTGCCATCCTCGATCCCGTAAGCCAAACGCCTGACAAAAAAACCAGAAAAATTGAACTCAATATTATGATATTTTTCTTATAAAGAACATTAGCAATTTGAAAAGAAATAGCAACCATTATACCTAACATATTAGGGTTGGAAAAAAATGAACTCACTTGACCTTTTTCTGAGTAAATAGAACCCCTCAAAAAGAATATTTCACTTGCAGTCGCAGGATATAAATATTCAAACCAAGCAAAAATAACAGAAAGAAATGAAGTATAGAGAATGAAAAAAAGATGCCGCCTTATAAATACTTCACCATACAATTTAAACAGCACAAAGTATGGAAAAATAAATAAAAGAAAAGATAAAAAAACCACCGTGTAGACTAGAGACAAAAGCCCACCCACACTGACCATAAAGGAAATAGCAATAAAAAAAACAAAATGAAAAGTTTTTAGATGCTTTAGTTTTATTTCATTTTTTAATATAAAAATAAGAAGAAGTAAAGAAATTATTGGTAGTATTTTATTAGAAACTGCATGGCCAGCTACCAATAAAGGTACATAAATAATTGATGATATATAAGAAAAATTGATTAAAAATAACGAGAGTATTTTCTTTGAAACATGCATAACCTCAGTATTTCCACTTAGCCATTATGAAATTTAAATCATTTTTATATTAAAAACTCTATAAAATATTATAGAATTCAATGAAATTCAAAAACTACTACCCCTAAAGACCTTGAATAAAGTCTTATATAAGATAAAAAAATCCAAGTAAATAGTTTGATTTTTCACATAAAAAATGTCTATAGATGTTCGACTATGTAATTTACCACTTTGGTAGGGAAATATCTGAGATAATCCAGTAATCCCAGGCTTAACAACGTGCCTTCTTATCCAATGGATAGTCATATAATCTGCTATTTGAGCAGGCGCATCTGGCCTTGGTCCAACAAGACTCATTTCACCTTTTAAAACATTAATTAATTGAGGAAGCTCATCTAAGTGATACTTTCTTATAAATTTTCCTGCCCGGGTAATTCTAGGATCATTCTTTATTGTTGTAATATATTGTGACCTAGATTCTTCTGCTGACACCCCATTTTCAATATCCCCAAAACTAAATTTCTCTATGTGCATACTTCTAAACTTATAAATTTTAAAAATATTTTGCTTTTTACCAACTCTTTTCTGAATAAAAAACACAGGCCCTGGAGAATCTATTTTTATAATAATTCCTGTTAATATTATTATTGGAGAAAGAAATATTAATCCAAAAAAAGATGCAGTGTAATCGACCGTGTTTTTAATTGAAATATGGAATAAACTCATTTAACCACTTCCAAACGAAACTCTAGGGAAAATCGAGTACTAAATGAATCATTACCACCCCCTCCATGAACACACAATGGGGAAAATAGCATAAAATCCCCCTCTAAAACGTCAGGCCTATGTAATTGAATTTTTTTTCTAGATGTTTTAATTTCTGGAACAGAAGTCTTAATTCCATTAACTTTTGTTGTTTTTGTTCCTTGTAATATATCGTCATAAGTAAAGGAAGGCACTACATCCTGATCTGACCATTTGTGTGAAAAAGGCACAATCCCTAATGATGAGTTACAATAACTGCCACTTAAGGGTACATACACATTTAGTAAAGGCGTAAAATAAGGAAACCAATGGTCACGATGCAATGGATTATTGTCGTTACTTCCTGGCCTGACCACTCTAAATTCGATTTGATTTTTATAGATTTTGAAACGTTGTCCAGTATGTATTTCCGCAGACTTTATCAATTTAGTAATAAAAACATGAGAAGAAAAATCTAAATTTAATTTTCGCCCAGTATTTTTAATAAAACCCTCATGGTTAATCCTATTTTCGATTATAAAATTATGATACTTTTCTATTTTAAAAGTATCTTCCGAAAGAGGTCTCTTTGAAAAATCAAATAATTTATTTTTAAGATGATTAGAAAAATTTTCTTTAAAATCTGCAAAATCAACTAAGCCTCCATGTCTACAGACCTGATAACCATAATAGTTCAACAAATGTTCTTGATGTAGTGATTCATGAAATGGAATTCCCCCAACCATACAAGTACTCCTTCGTATTATAATAACAACTTTTTTTTGTTAGCGATCTCTATTATTTTTTTAATCATTGCATTATGATCAATGTCTATTCTTATTGCATCTCTATTTCGTAATGAATCTAATTCTAATAACAACTTACCCATCTCTAAATTAAGGTTGGTATTTTCCTTAAAAGAAATCATTTCATTTCCGCTTTTGTGAAAAGTTCGAGAAAGGATAACTGAGTTCGAGCCAAGACGGACATGCTCGGCGAGTATCAACTCACCAGGAATATCCCCCTCACCGATCCGTGCAATACCGCCAAATCCAAATGGAAGGCCCGATCGTTTAATTATGCCTACAGCCTGATCAAGCATACCATTTGCTAAAGGCTCGAACATAAATTTTAAGCCCATATCAAGGTGTAAGTCATTCAATCCAATGTAAATTTCAGATAGCCCAGAAACTTTTACTATATCATGCATATCCAACATGGCGCTATGGGTTTCTACAAGAGGAATAATACCTACCCTGCCATGCACTATATCAGAAAAAGCATTTAACTCTTTAGCGCTTTTGAACATTGGCAACATTAATAAATCTGCGCCTAAATCAATAGCCTTATCAACTTCACTTTGAGTTTTTTTATGTAATGGATTCAATCTTACTAATAGCTCTGCTCGGTCAATCGCTGTTTTTACAAAACGAATATCATCCATTGTGTGTTGGCTTATTAATGTATCTAAGTGACCCTGACGCTCCTTCTTTCCATTGATTTCCAAATCAATAAATATCCGATCGACACCGCAACTTTCAGCATAACTTGCTAATTCTGGCATATTAGTAATCAGCATAAATTTCATAATTTTAAAATACCTTACTTTTTATTAATATTCGTAATTTTTTATTAAATAGTGCGAGAATACATAAGGATATAAATCCGGCCAACGCTGAAATTAGTAAAGCTGTTACATTATTAATATTCAAATAACTGGCCCAAGATGTTACTAAATAAAGAAAAAATGACGATAAAATTAATCCCATAATGAATTCAATTTTTAATAAAACATTCCAAACCCTTAACCCGTCTACTTTGAGAAACCACAGCTGCAAAATAAATGTACCCGCATAACTACAAACCACACCCCACATAATTGATTCAATGTCCTTTCCAAAAACATCATTTATATAAATAATTATAAAAGAAAAAAGGCCCATAGAATTAATGAAGAAAGGTGTTTTAGTATTTTTTTGCGCGTGAAAAACAGACGTAAAAAATAATGATACCCCTTGTAATGGAAGCGAAATCAAACCAATTGATATCAACATTTTAATCGTTAAAATACCCTCATTATTCATATAACCGTAGTTATAAACAATGTCAACATAGTGATCTCTTTGTAATATTAATGCGATCATAATGAGGGTAGATATGCCCAATATCGCTTGAGCACCATACATAACTAACTGGTTATACAGCCTTTTGTTATTTATAAAACTTTCTGAGAGCCTAGGAAACAAAGTGGCTGTGAAGACCGTTATTGCGATAGCTAGTGGGAACTCAATCAGCCTAGTTGAATAATTCATTAAAGCGACACTGCCTTCGCCCAAGTGCGAAGAAAATGCTCTCGCTAAAACAGGAATAAGCAAGAAAATACTACCTGATAATAAAGCTTGGCCGTATCGAATAAAAAAATTCTTGCTTAATAGCATGGAATGGGAAGATCCTAGTGGCCCCCATTCAAAACCTACAGAAAATAACTGACTAAATAGCCTTAAAACCCCACCTAATAAAACAAAAAACGCCACCAATGCAATTGATCCAAAACCAAACTGTACTAGAAAAAGACCAGTAATAATGGATACGTTGATTATCAAAGTTCCCAATGAAGCTATCGCAAATTTATTTTGAGAGTGCAAGTAGGCTGTTACGGTACCAGTCAACACAGTTAAGGGTACTAACCAAATAACCCAACCTAGCCCGATAGAGGCCTGCAATTTTTTTCTATCGTCAAACCCTGGGGCTAATAGCTCAACTAAGGCATATGACTGCCAGTATAAAAAAGCAGATACCATTATAAAAATGAGACCGAAAAATAATCCTGCTTGAAAAAGCAATTTTTTTGCGCTATTTGGATTGGAGCTAAACTCCGGAATTAACACAGCACCCATAGCACCAGCAACCAAAATATTAACTAACAAATCCGGCACAGTTAACATAAGCACTAAAATGTCAGCTTGTGAGCTTGTGCCGTATGTAGATGCCACAATGGACTCTCTAAAAAACCCAGCCAACCTACCTAATAACAAGCCCATGTTTAAAATGAGGGTCGATAACAGAATAGTCTTTATCATGTAAAATCCGATAAATAAAAATACACATTAACTTCATAGTAAGGGCTTAGAAAAAAATAAAGGAAACCAAGATGCCTTGTATACCTATGGCAATCATACACCACCCCGCTGGTCAGGATTTTTGGTTGAGAAGTTCAATTGTCTTAGATCACACTGTAAGATACATTTACAGTAAGCTGTTCCTGCCTAATACGTCTCCCTCACAAAGACCAGCCTTTCGGAGTTTAATGACGGCCAAGTCCATAAACTCCCCACAGTGCTCTTCTATACTCATACTTCCATCATATTCATGAGGTAACTTCCTGACTATCAGAGCTAACGCAGCCTGAAAATTTTTATGCTTCATCTTTGCTCATGCATCAACCGGGGTAAACCCCACGTCTCTCAATTATTCGCTAGTGAGCATCCCAATATTACCCACTAGGGCGTGACCTATTAAGACAAGTAAGGCGTTTTTTAAAACCTGTTTCGAAGGCTTGTTTATTTATGTTTTAATCTTCTCTGCTAACAACCGATAAGGGCTCTTACCATGAGCTAAAAATTATCACGCTTTTTGACCAAAACAGTCCGAAAAACCCACTAAAGGCTTGTTCCCATAAGAAATTTCTAGCACCCGATAATAGCCTTTATCACGGACCAAG
>Ga0209815_1000643_pt1 | contig 25326 bp, 14 predicted proteins | sample CoawatmetaG00DNA_FD_187507 | JGI IMG/M metagenome (GOLD analysis project Ga0209815, IMG submission 187507) | Marine microbial communities from the West Antarctic Peninsula - Coastal water metaG002-DNA (SPAdes) (version 2) | ecosystem: Environmental > Aquatic > Marine > Coastal ...
CATTGTTGATGATGTAAAGGAATTATGTAATGATATGGCTATATTAAATGGAGGAAGGATTTTAAAACACATCAAACCTTTAGATGCTACTTTAGAAATAAAAAATCAAATATGGACTAAAGTTGTTAATCGTGAAGAGCTAGATCAGGCAGAACTAGACTTTAATATTTTATCTTCAAATTATAATGTAGACAATACTTTAACTATAAGAGTACATTCTAAAGAAAAACCTTCAAATGATTTTAAGAAAGCAGATCCTCAACTAGACGATGTTTATTTCATAGCACTAAAAGAGGATCAACTACAATCTAACAACTTTTAAATAAAATCTAAAATGTTCTTTACAATCTTTTTTAATGAATTAAAGTATTGGTTTGGGAAACCAGCTTTTTACATATATTCTTTTATTTTTCTTTTTATAGCACTAATGATTTCTGGAGCTGCGGCAGGACTGTTTGATTTCTTAACAGTCACTACTGGTTCCTCAAAAATTGTTAATTCCCCATATGGAATATCTGGATTATTTGGAGCATTATCAGGAATTCTTATTTTTCTTTATCCTTCAATAATTGGCGTTTCAGTATATAGAGATTACGAAAGTCAAATGTATACTATATTATATTCCTATCCTTTTACAAAGTTTCAGTACTTGTCGGCTAAATTTTTTAGCGGAATTTTTATAGTGAATATAATCGTTTTAATAGTTGCTTTAGGAATTGCTTTTGGATTTACACTGCCTGGGACAAATCCAGATATTGTAGTTAGTTTTGATTTAAAGTCTTATTCAGATATTTATTTAATCTACATACTTCCAAATATGCTGTTTATGGGAGCCATTATTTTTGGAGTGGTAACCTTTACTAGAAATATTTCTGCTGGATTTATTACTGTATTAATTTTATTAATACTACAAGGCCTTTTAACAAGTCTATTTGAGGATCCTGATAAAAGATTTTTAGCAGCTATTTTAGATCCCTTTGGAGATTCAGCAATTCAATATTACACAAGATATTGGACTGTATCAGAACAAAACGAACTATACCTTCCAATTAAAGAAGTTTTAATTTACAACAGACTGCTATGGGGTGGTATTGGATTTTTAATATTTACAGCTATTTATAAAGTTTTTAGTTTCAGCCAAAATGCTTTTACTTTTTCATTTAATAAAAAGGAATCAAAAAGAGTGACTAAGTCAAATTTTGGAGGAATTATTAAAATCAATTTACCTAAAGTTAGTTTTGATTTTTCTTTCAAAAATCAACTAAAATCACTTTGGAAACTCTCTAATATTGATTTTTTCTTTATTGTAAAAAGCTGGCCATTTATTTGCATTGTTCTGGTAGGGTTATTAATTAATTTAATTGGATTATTCGAGCTTGGAAATGTGTTTGGAACAGCTACTCTTCCTAGAACATGGAGAATGCTACAGTCAGGTTCCACTTTTACTCTTGCAATAAATATCTGTACATTTCTTTATGCTGGAATATTAATTCATAGATCACGAATTTCTAACATAAATCAATTAATTGATGTTAGTCCTACTCAAAACTGGGTGCTTTTTGGTTCGAAATTTCTTGCTATTTTTAAAATGCAACTGGTTCTTTCTTTGCTAATAATGGTAACGGGCTTAATATTTCAAACCTATAAAGGTTTTTATGATTTTGAAATATCTCTTTACCTATATGAACTAATCGTGTTAAACCTTGTTTACTTTGTAATCTGGTCTTTACTAGCCTTTTTTGTTCAAACCCTTATAAGTAACCCTTATGTAGGTTTATTTATAATGATTGTACTATTAGTTGGTATTCCTATTTTAAGTTTAGCAGGTCTTGAACAATCTATTTTTAAATATAATCAAGGTCCAGGTTTCTCATATTCTGACATGAATGGCTACGGAGCAACGTTAAACAGATATTTTATTTATAAAATATATTGGCTTTCACTTGGTCTTGTGTTTTTCATACTAACAGCCTTATTTTATTTCAGAGGACTACCTAGTAGTTTTAAGCAGAGAATTCTTATTGCCAAATCTAGATTCAATGGAAAATACCCCTTTTTCATAACACTTTTCACTTTAATGTTCATTTCGATTGGTGGTTATATCTATTACACAAATAATATTTTAAATAAAAGAACAACTTCAAAAGAGAGTGAACTACAAATTGTAGAAGGAGAAAAAAAATATAAAAAATATGAAAATTACATTCAGCCTAGGATAGTTTCAGTTAATGTGAACGTGGATATATTTCCATCATCAAGAAATCTAAGTGCTTCTGGTGAGTATTTAATGGTTAACAAAACTAAACAGGCTATTGATAGTATTTTTCTAGATCACAATGGACTAATCAGCACTTTTGAATTTGATAAAGAAACAGATCTTGTTTTAGAGGACACTCTTTATAATTTCGATATTTATAAACTAAACACCTCACTATACCCTGGAGACAGTCTAAAATTATTATTTACTGTAAAAAATAAACCCAATACAGTCTTAAGAAATAATTCTCAAATAATATATAATGGTACTTTTATAAACAACAATATATTTCCATCTCTAGGTTACTCATTAGGAGAATTGACAGATGACAAGACAAGAAAAAAGTACGATCTCCCTAAAAACAAACTAAGACCATATCCATCGGATTCTACAGCACTTGGAAACACCTACATAGCAAAAGATGCTGACTGGATAGATTTTGAAGCTACTGTAAGTACATCTAAAGATCAAATTGCAATAGCCCCTGGATATCTACAAAAAGAATGGATTGAAGGAGATAGAAGGTATTTTAATTATAAAATGGATAGTAAAATATTGAATTTTTATGCCTTTAATTCTGCCAAATATGAAGTAAAAAAAGATAAATGGAAAGATGTAGATCTTGAAATTTACTATCATAAAGGTCATGAGTATAACTTAGATAGAATGATGAAAGGAATGAAAGCGGCTTTGGATTATTGTAGTGAAAACTTCAGCCCTTATCAACACAAACAATTAAGAATAATAGAATTTCCTAAAACCTCAGGCGGATTTGCTCAATCTTTTCCAAATACTATTCCATTTTCAGAAAGTATTGGTTTTATCGCTGATGTAGATGACTCTGAAGAAGGAGGAAATGATTATGCATTTTTTGTATCTGTTCATGAAGTGGCACACCAGTGGTGGGCTCATCAGGTTATTGGTGCAGATGTGCTTGGTGCTACTATGCTCTCTGAGAGTTTGTCAGAGTACGTTTCTTTAAAAGTTATTGAAAAGGTTAATGGAAAAAACAAAATGCGAAAATTCTTAAAAAGATCTTTGGACACATACTTAACTCAAAGAACATTTGAAAGTAAAAGAGAAAATGCACTTATGTTTAATGATGGTCAAGGATATATTCATTATCAAAAAGGTTCACTAATTTTTTACGCATTGAGTGATTACTTAGGTGAAAAAAAATTAAACTCTGCTCTTAAAAAATACGTCAAAAAGGTAGCTTTTCAAGAGCCACCCTACACTACTACTATTGACCTTCTTAATCATGTAAAAGAAGTTATTCCTGACTCATTGAATTATTTAATTAAAGATATGTTTAAGACAATTACTCTCTACCAAAATAGAGTAATTGAAACTGATTTTGAAGAGCTTGAAAACGGTAAGTTTAAAGTAAATATTGAATTTAAAGTAAGTAAATACAGAAATAATGAAAAAGGTAGAATATTTTATGGAGATGAAGAAAGAGATTCAATTACTTACAAAACAGATAAGATGAAAAAACCAGAGTATTCTGTATTTTTAGCTGACTATATTGATATAGGAATTTTCAGTCAAGATGATCAAGACAATGAAGTTGAACTATATCTTAAAAAACATAAAATAACCTCAATTCACAATAAAATTTCAATAATAGTCGATAAAAAACCTTCTGAAGTTGGTGTTGATCCTTATAATAAATTAATAGACACAAATTCAGACGACAATAGAAAGAAAATAGAAGAAGTACTTTAGAATGAAAAGAAGACAATTTAATAAGCTACTAACTTCTGCATCCTCTGGAGCAATACTTTCAAGCGGATACTCTTGTACTGGTTTAAAAGAAAAAGGTGGAAATGGTATTTCACTTGCTCAATGGTCGTTACATAAAATGATCAAAATAAACAAAATATTAAATCCGATAGATTTTGCACAAAAAGCTAAAGAATTAGGTTTTGATGCAATTGAATATGTTTCTACTCTATACAGACCAGCATTAGAAAAAATGACAATTTCTAAATTAACTAAAGAATTAACAACTAATTCTAAAGAATATGATTTAAAAAATCTTCTAGTTATGGTAGATGACGAGGGGAATTTATCTTCAAGTAATTCCAATGAAATTTCTCAATCTGTTGAGAAACATAAAAAATGGATAGAAATGGCCTACGAATTAGGGTGTCACTCAGTAAGAGTGAATCTAGATGGAGAACAAGATTTAGATAAATGGAAAGAAAATTCTGTTAAAGGATTAACTTTACTAAGTGAGTTTTCACAAAGTTCTAATATTAATATAATTGTTGAAAATCACGGCAGCCATAGTTCTAATGGGAAAGCATTATCTGATGTTATTAAAAATGTGAATTTAGAAAACTGCGGAACATTGCCTGACTTTGGGAATTTTTGTATTAAAAGAGAAAACAATAATCTTTATAGTGGACCTTGTGAAATTGAATATGACAAATATCAAGGAATGAGAGATCTTATGCCCTATGCAAAAGCAGTAAGTGCAAAATCATATGATTTTGACAAATCAGGAAATGAGACTACAATAGACTTCAAAAAAATGATGGATATTATTAAGGAATTTAATTATCAAGGTTTCTTAGGGATTGAATATGAGGGTAATATGCTTTCAGAAATAGATGGTATTGAATCAACAAAAAAATTAATTCAAAAATACAGTAGCTAAATATTCAGTTAATCTTTAAATGACAATAAAAGCTTAATGAATATATCCTAAATCGTGTATTTAAAGTATAATTAAGGAATTCGTTTTAATTATACCTTAGTAATTTATAAGAAATAAATTAAACTTTTATATTTGTTTTAAGTCAAACAAACAATTAAGCACTGTGATTAAAAAATTTATTGTTTTCTTTTTTTTATTAGGTTTTGGTTTTATTGGACTAGCGCAACTTAGTAAGGTGCATTATATCCCACCACTGACAAGCGGACCAGCAAATGCTGATCCTTTAGATCAATATTTTTACATATCGACACCTTCCAATGGAAATGTTGCTTTTACAATAAAGCCTGCTGGCGGAGATGCTTCTTCTTACATAAATGGACAAGTCTCTAATTCGAACCCTTATAAGTATACTATTGCTTCAGCTGGTTATTCACAGTTATTTCAAGATCCTGCCACTACAAGTGTAGTAACGAGTGACAAAGGATATATAATAGAATCTCAAGATGTCATATATGTTTCTGTAAGAATGAACGCTGGGAATAATCAACAAGCAGGAGCTTTAGTTAGTAAAGGGGAGAATGCTCTTGGAAAAATTTTTAGAATAGGTACTTATGACAACCAAGGAAGCGCAGGAGATAATTATTTGAATTTCTTTTCTCTAATGGCGACTGAAGATAATACTACTGTAAATCTTAGTAGTAATAATATTACTGGATTAGTTATTCAAAATTATTCTGGGCAATTCCCTATTGAAAACATAATATTAGACAGAGGACAGAGTTATACAGTAGCTTTGAAAGTTATAGATTCAAATGGCAATAAAGATGGATTAATTGGAACTTTAGTAAGTTCAGACAAGCCCATAGTAGTTAATACTGGTTCAGCAAACGGAAGTTTTGGAAATGGTGGATCAAGAGATTATGGTATTGATCAAATAGTAGGACTAGATAAAGTAGGAACAGAATACATTTTTGTAAAAGGAGAAGGTCAAGATTCTTATGAAAATGTATTAATTGTTGCTCATTATGATAATACTAATATTAAAATAAATGAAGAATCTACCGAAGCTACTTTAAACAAAGGACAATATTTTATTATTGAAGGAGATAAATTTACAGATGGAAATATGTTTGTCTCATCTTCAGAAAAAGTATTTGCATATCAAGGAATTGGAGGAGCTTTTGAAGCAAATCAAGGAATGTTTTTTGTCCCTCCCCTTAGTTGTGAAAGTAGAGGAGATGTAAATAACATTGCCTTTATAGAACAAATTGGTGATAATACTTTAACTGGGGGGATAACTATTGTTACTAAGGGAACTGCAAAAGTTTTAATAAACAATACAGATATTGGTAGTCAACCTGCAGGAATTACTGTTGTTGGTCCTTCTACAGTAACAGGGAAAAACGAATACGTAACTTATAATGTTACTGGACTGACAGGAAATGTTTCTGTTAGCAGTTCGGATGAGCTTTATTCGGCTTATTATAACCAAAACGGAGCTGCAACGTCAGGGAGTTTTTATGCTGGGTTTCCTTCAAATCCCAATGTGTCATTAAATTTAACAGCTTCTGCTTTGGGGTCATGTATTTCATTAGAAGGTGTTTCAAATGTTGTGTTTGAAGTGAGTAACTCTGGAAGTTATGATTCTTTACAGTGGGTTAAAAAAGATGAAGGTGCTGACACTTATTCAGATATTATTGGAGAAACAAATAGTACATATAAGCCTAATGAAATAGGAACATACGCTGTTAAAGGAACCATTGACTGTAAAGGTGAAGTTTTTAAATCAACTGATATTCCAATTAGCATATGTCCAACAGATTTTGATGACGATGGAATTGTAGATAATTTAGATTTAGATACTGATAATGATGGAATATTAAATTTTGTAGAATCTTTAGGAATCGGAATAATAAATATATCAGACCCTCTTTTACCTACTTTTTCATTGGCCAATGGTAAAGAAAATACAGTAAATTTTACCGTAGAGCTAGCTAAAACAAGTACGGTTAATCCTATTACCAATACATTTACAGGAACAGCAACAGGAACCTTTAAATCTGATGTAGCGGCAGCAGAATCAGGTACAAACTCCTATACGATTAACTCATTATCACCAGCCCTTCAAGGACAAGATGAACTATTGTTCTTCCATGCTAAAAAAGATCCAGGTGCAGTGCACAACATAATTGAAGGGGAAAGTTTTATTTGGAGAGTTTTTCCAAATGATAAAAACATAACAGTTTGGGATCCTGATGACAGATTATTAATTGACACAAACTATGACGGAGCTTTTGAGACTGGTGTTACTTCATTTACAGGTTCTGAAATTCATTTTAAAATAAACCCTAACCCAAAAGGTGAAATTCCTTATGAATTCTTTGCTTCTCAGGTCAGAGCTATTTCCTTTATTCATAAAAATATTAATAAAGATGTGGTATCCTCATACTCTGGATTTATTGAAACTATTGATTATAGCGTTAATACAGATTTAGATAGTACTTTTATTTATGATATGTTTGATTTAGATAGTGACAACGACACATGTAATGATTTAACAGAAGCAGGATTTGAAGATAAAGACCCAGATCTAGACGGAATATTGGGAACGGGAATCCCTACCTTCGATAATGGAAAAATCGATAATAGAGGAAGATATAAAGAGCATACCTACCCTGACCCTTTAAAAGATATAGCGGAAGAAAAATACTTATTTCAAAAAGCTAGCACTCCAATATCAATAACAAATCAACCATTAACAACAGACAAATGTGAAAGTAGTAATGTAAGTTTTGAAGTGACCACAGAAAATGTTGAACCAATTGGATCAAGCATAACTTATAATTGGCAAATTTATGATGCTACAAATACAATTTGGAAAAATATAATAGATGACGCAACATACTCAGGTTCTACAACTAAAAAATTAGACATTTCTTCTGTGTTGCTTATAATGAATGGTAATAAATTTAGAGTAAATATTGCTACTAGTGAATTTTTATGCGGAATAAATTCTAGTGAAGCACTATTAAATGTTATAGCAACACCATCAAAACCGATAATAGATCCTATTCAAATTTATTGTTTTGACGAATCTAATCAACCAAAAATATCGGAGTTAACTATTAATGACGCAGATTCAACATTATCTATTGGTTGGTATGAAGCAGAAACTGGTGGAGAACCTCTTGATTCGTCAACGCTTTTAATTCATGAAAAAAAATATTATGCTCAAGTTACCAATAGTAATGGGTGTCTTAGTACATCTAGAACTGAAACAAAAGCTTTTATTTCTAATCCAACATTAACCTCCACAAAACAAGCTCTATGCTTAAGTGAATCAACTACAATTTCAGTCACTGGAGCCCCACAAACTGCCCAAGATTTCATAAATGATCATCCTGAACTGAATTTATTTTTAACATTTGAGGGGTCTAATTATTTTTTAAAACAAGAAGCTATGGCATGGGAAACTGCTTATGATCTTATCCAAAGTTATGGCTCGGGAGCTTCTATGTACCAAATCAATTCAAAAAGCGAAGAAGATGCTGTTTATGACAAGCTTGCTGAACTTGGATTTGCAAATTCAGGAAGTTCTCCTAACAATCATTTTTGGATGGGATTAAAACAATATAATACAGAAGAACTAAACCCAAATAACAAAACAGATGAGGGTTGGTATTGGTTAGATGGTCGCCCTTTAACATCGGAACTTTCCAACTGGAGTTCCGGAGAACCTAATGACTGGCCCAGTGAAGAAGAAAATGGGGAAGAAGATTATGGGCAGTTTGATTTTGGTGGAGTAGCAAAAAAGTGGAACGATATGACAAATATTCAAGAAAGCGGGAATTCGTGGCCAGTTTTTGAATTTAACGGAACCACTTCTGTTGTTTGGGGTAAATATACTAATGATGAAAAAACAGAATTTGAAACTTTTGACGAAACCAGTAGCAGTTTAACAGTAACACCAACAAAAACAACCGTTTATTTTTTAGAGGTTACTATCGACAGTGTGTTATGCAGAACTGAATATATCGTTACAGTTAACCCAAACCCTATTTCAAATTCCGTAAACAATTTAATTTTCTGTGACGATGATTCCGATGGAAATGATACAAATGGTCTTGTTGGAACAATTAATTTAGAAAGTCAAAATTCTACAATTTTAGGACAATCACAATCCACAAATAACTTTACTGTTTCTTACCACTTAAGTCAAGAAAATGCTAATGATATCAGCAAATCAGGCCTTACATCTCCATATACTAATTCTAAAAGTGGAGGTGAAAAAATATTTGTAAGAGTTCAAAACAATGCTACTCAGTGCATAGAAAGTACTAATTCTTTTGATATAATAGTAAATTCTTTACCAGTTGCCAATGCGGTAAATTCTATAGTAAAATGTGACGATGTTTCTGTTGGAGACGATAAAGATGGAATCATTTCTAGTTTTGATCTGAATTTCCAAACAGCCACTATTCTTGGTAGCCAAAGTGCTGATGATTTTACTGTTACCTATCACCTAAGTCAAGTGGATGCTGATGATACAACAAGTACTGGACTTGCTTCCCCTTACACCAACTCAGTTGCTGGTGGTGATAAGATCTTTGTAAGAGTTTTAAACAATACTACTGGATGTTATAGAGCAACTACTTCATTTAAAGTGACTGTGGCGCCTCTTCCTGTGATTGTTAATCCTGTAATTAAGATTGAACAGTGTGATGATGATGATATTAGTGACGGTATTTCTATTCATAATTTAACCGAATCACAATTATTAATCTCTTCTAATTATCGAAATGAAACGTTCGAATATTATACGGATTCAGACTTTAATGCTGCTTCTTTGATTGCTGATCCTTCTAATTATACAAACGTTGCTTTAAATGATACGGTTTATGTTAAAATAATAACTTCAAATAACTGTTTTAGAACCTCACAAATAGACATTACCGTTGCTACTAGCCAAATATCTCCAACTTTTATGGTGGATAACGATACTTTCTATGCTGTTTGTGATGATTCTCCTGCGTTAATTCAAGACGGTCTCGCTACTTTTAGTACTGCTGTCTTAAAGGAAGTAAAACAAAAATTAATTGCTTCTAGACCCGAGTTTAGTGCCCAAAACATACAGGTAACACTGCATCTTAATTCTAATGAGGGTTTAACTGGTGAAAACCCTATAAATACTGATCTAGATTTCACTAACACAACGGCTTCTACTCAACCAATATGGGCAAGAATAGTCAATATTGATGTCAGTACTTTTGAGTGTTTAGGTTTCGAGCAAGTAGCTACTCTTTATGTAGAACCTAAACCAATAGCTAACGCTGTAACTATTACTCAGCAGTGTGATGGAGACAGTGCCTTAGATTTAGATTCTCAAGATGGTAAGTTTCCATTTGATACTTCTTCAATTCAAAGTACTCTTGTAGGTGCTCAAACCAACACAACGACTTACTATTACTTGGCTGATGGAACCTTAATTGGTAATGAACTTCCTAATCCATTCTTGTCAACTTCCCAGACAATTGATATTAAAATTGAATTAGATACAGCTCTTAGTAGTGTCACTAATCCTGATGGTATTTGTTATGACACCACTACTCTAGAGTTTGTAGTAAATGACTCGCCAGAAGCTTATCCCGTTACTATTGCTGCGCGCTGTGATGACGGAGTGGACGATACAGACCTATACTCTGAATTTGATACTTCTACTATCTTAAGTACACTTCTAACTGATCCTAAAACAGGAATCGCTCAGAGCTTAACCGACTATACTGTAAGCTTTAGTTATGTAGATGATAAAGGAATTAATCAAATAACCGCTACACTTCCTAATCCGTTTAATACTAAAACTCAAACAGTCACAGCCAGTGTAACTAATCCACTTAACTTGGATTGTATCATTACTAAGTCTATCGATTTTGTAGTTAATCCTTTGCCTTTGTTTGAAAGAATTGACAACACCACTATTGTTTGTTTAAATCTAGATCCTATTCCAATAGGTGTTAAGTCTTCTGATAGTAAAACATACACTTATGAATGGACACGTAACGGAACTTCTTACCCAGGTAATCTGGCCAACACAAATGCCAGTATTTTAATAGGTCTTGGAGGTGAATATGTAGTCACTGCAACCACCACAGACGGCACTAACTGTTCTAGAAGTTTAACCATTACTCTAGCTGAATCTAAAATAGCAACTATAAAAAAAGAAGACATCGTAGTAACCGATCTAAAGCCCGGACCTAACAATACCATCACAGTACTAACAACAAATCTTGGTATTGGAGACTATGAGTTTGCCATTGATGATATAACTGGACCTTACCAAGACGAGACCTTATTTGAACAAATAAGACCTGGTGTACACACTATTTACATTAGAGATAAAAATGATTGTGGTATTGCCAAAATAGATGTGTCTATTATTGGCTATAAAAAATTCTTTACACCTAACGGAGATGGAATACATGATACATGGAAAGTGCTTGGTATAAGAACTGACTTCCAGCCCAATACTAAAGTCTATATCTTTGACAGATATGGAAAACTCCTAAAAGAATTAGATCCACTTAGCAAAGGATGGGATGGAAAATTTAACGGCAAATCAATGCCAGTATCCGACTACTGGTTCAAAGTAATGCTACAAGATGGTAGAGAATTTAGATCGCACTTTAGCCTGATAAAAGATTGGTAGGTTAGAGAGTATCTTTAATCCAACTATCTATTTTCTCCTCAAGTAATTGTAAAGGAACACAACCTGATTCAAGGACTTTTTTATGAAAAATCTTTATATCAAATTTATTTTGCAATATTTTTTCAGCTTTTGATCGTAACTGACGAATTTTTAATTGTCCGATTTTATATGATAAAGCCTGACCTGGATTAGCCATATAACGCTCAATTTCTGAGGTTATACCTGCTTCTGATTCTGCTTCATTATCTAAAGAATATTGAATTGCCTTTTCTCTTGACCAACCCTTAGTGTGAATCCCTGTATCAACAACAAGCCTTATAGCTCTATGCATCTCAGCACTTAACATTCCAAAATATTGGAAGGGATCTTCATACAAACCCAATTCTTTACCTAATGACTCTGAATATAAAGCCCACCCTTCACCATAAGCACTATACCAAAGACTTTTTCTAAAAGACGGTAATGATTTATTTTCTTGTTGTAAAGAAATTTGAAAGTGATGACCCGGAATGGCTTCATGCAAAAAAAGATCTTCATCTGAGAAAAAATTATATTCATCAATATTAGGAATAGGAACATAAAAAATACCTGGTCTTGTACCATCTAATGAACCTGGATTATATTCAGCACTAGCTGAGGCTTCCCTAAACGACTCTGTTCTTCTAACTTCAAATGGTGTATTAGGCTGAAGTCCAAACAATAAATTAATATTAGGCATCATTTTTTTATGAATTTCATTAAAATTATTAATCACCTGATCTGGGTTTTCAAATGGAATCAATTCATCTAAGCCTCTAACGTAATTAAAAAAAGATTTTAAGTCACCATTAAAATTTACTTTATTTTTTATCAATTCCATTTCAGATGAAATTCTAGCTACTTCACTTAAACCAAGGTTGTGTATCTCATCTGCAGACATACTTGTTGTTGTATACAGTTTAATTGAATAATCATAATAACTTATACCATTTTCAAGAGCATCTATTCCGCTTGAGTCTCTTCCTTTATCTAAATAGTCATTTATCATAAAATCATATAAATCTTGATATGCAGGGATAATTTTGTTTAAAACCATATTTGTATATTTTTCTGATAAAACAGCCTTTTCATCAACACTAAAAAATGAAGGAAACTGCCTTACCGGACTATAAAATAAATTAGTATCTAAATCTGTATTTAAAACAGCTTCTAACTGCGGAATTACTTTTTTAATTAATGATTTTGGAAGAACGTGATTATTTTCAATTCCTTCAATCATTCTTCTTTTTGCATCTTTTAACCAAATAATATAATCATCAATTCTTTTAAGCCAGTTATTATAATCATTTATGGTTTTAAATGGCTGAGCACTTAGGCCTCCAGCATTCTGACCCATATCAAGTTGCAGAGTCCACATCTGATTTATTGGAGTTAAATGTTCATTAAAAGATAATCGTTCTAAGTTCCTATCACATTCCCATAATAAAATCTTTTTACTTAATAAATCTTCCTTACTTAAAACATTATCATCAAATTCATTTAAATAATTTATGTATTCAACGTAATATAATTTTTCTTTATTTCTAAAATCATCACTAAGATTATTGGGAAGAAAATCGTTGTAACGAACATCACCTTGACTGGTAGCGCTTAAAGGATATAACTTTAGATTTTCTTGGTGATATTTTTCAAATATTTTATTTATTTCTTCACTACTATTTTCTTTGGATTTACAACTAAAAAGTAGAAAAACAAAAAGGCTTGTAATAATTATTGACTTATTCATAAATGATGGTATTTTTATTAAACTCAAGAAATATACCATAAATTTAATTATTAATTGTTGCGTTATTTTACTCATTCTAACAATCAATATCTTTTACAGACGGACCTCATTTAGTTTAAACAAGATAAAATTTTTGGTACGTTTATTGTATATTTAAATTTATGATAAAAACTTACCTCCAGATTTTTTTTACTTTTTTTATTATTATTGGAAATTCACAAACATTCGACACTAATTCAAGTAATTTAAACTCCCAATTTCAAACAACTCTCAAACAAATAAGTCTTGGGAAATCTAATATTCCATTAGAAATAGACGGAAGTACTTATTTTTTCAAAAAACCTCAAGATGCTGTTTTAATATTAACTGATGGTGGAAACCCAATAAGCTTAAAAACAAACTATAATCTCTTAAATGAAACCTTTGAAGTTAAAAGCGAGGATGGCTTATTAAACCTTGCTCCCAATAAAATTAATTCTATAAAATTTATAGAACATTCCTTTGTAGTTTTTGATTCAAAATTTTATTTATTAATTACAAAAAATGATGATTTTTCTGTTTTAAAATCATTTAGTTTGGAGGCAATAGAGCCAGATTATCAGCCAGGTATTCAAGATAAACCAAATCTTAAATATAAAAAATCAAATACCTTGTTTATCGAAAGTAATAACAAACTAAGTCAGATAAAAGTGTCAAAAAAAGCAATCATTGCGTTGTTTGGAAAGAGAAATTCAAAACTTGTTAAAACTTTTATGAAAAAAAACAAAATTTCTGTTAGAGACAATAAAGATTTAAAGCTTCTTTTTGATAATTATCAAGACATTCTTATTAACTAACCCTTAATAGGATTTTTAGTCTTTTCTGGTAGAACTTCATAACCCATATTATACAAAGTAAATCCAAATATATCGGCGTATTGCTCAATTTTTTTACTTACAGGTGTGCCTGATCCATGGCCAGCGTTAGTTTCAATTCTAATTAATATTGGGTTAAATCCTGAATCTTTTTCTTGAAGTTCTGCAGCAAATTTAAATGAATGTGCTGGGACTACTCTATCATCATGGTCTCCCGTTGTAATAAGAGTTGCAGGGTATATTGTATTTTCATTAACGTTGTGAACCGGTGAATATCCTTTTAAATAACTAAACATTTCTTCTGACTGTTCTGAAGTTCCATAATCATATGCCCAACCAGCACCTGCTGTAAACTTATGGTATCTTAACATATCTAAAACACCAACTGCAGGTAATGCTACTTTCATTAAATCAGGTCTTTGCGTCATAGTAGCTCCAACTAATAATCCTCCATTTGAACCTCCTCTAATTGCAAGAAAATCTTTAGATGTGTAATCGTTTTCAATTAAATATTCTGCAGCAGCGATAAAATCATCAAAGACATTTTGTTTATTTGTTTGAACACCTGCATCGTGCCATTTTTTCCCATACTCTCCACCTCCTCTAATATTTGGCACAGCATAAACCCCTCCTTGCTCCATCCATACCGCATTTGCTACACTAAACCCTGGTGTTCTACTAATATTAAAACCTCCATAGCCATATAAAATAGTTGGATTTTTACCATTTAATTCTATGCCTTTTTTATAAGTAATTATCATTGGAACTTTAGTTCCATCTTTAGAGAAATAAAATATTTGTTCAGACTTATAGTCACTAGAACTAAAATCAATAGATGGTTTCCAAAATTCTTGATAAATCCCTGATTTTATATCCAACTTATAAGTTGTTGTCGGAGTATAATAATTAGAAAAAGAAAAATACAAATCCTTTTGATTATTATTAGCGCTAAAACCAGAAGCTGTTCCAATTCCTGGAAGATTAATCTCTCTTAATAATTTACCCTTATAATCATATTGATAAACTTTGGAAATAGCATCAATCATATATCTTGCAAAAAAATAACCTCCGCCTTTTGACAGACTAAGTACAAAACTAGTTTCAGAAATAAAATCTTTCCAATTAGATTCATCTAGGTCACCAAAGTCAACTGTTACCATTTTATTATTTGGAGAATTATGATTTGTAACTAAAAAAAGTTTGCTTCCTACATTATCAATAAGTGAAGTGTTAGAGCTATAATCATCAACTATAGGCTTGATTTCAGATGAATCCTTTAGGTCTTTAATAAAAAGTTTGTTTCCAGAAGTTCTTTGCGCTGCATCAATAATTAAAAATCTATCATCATCACTTACGTACCCTCTTACATATCTATTTTTTTGGTCTGCATTTCCTCCAAAAATTAATTCATCTTTTTCTTGAGAGGTTCCTAGTTTATGAAAATATAATTTATGTTGATCTGTTTTTCCTGAAAGCTCACTCCCTTCAGGTTTATCATATGAAGAATAGTAAAAACCATCATTATAACTCCAACTAACTCCAGAAAATTTAACATCTACAATGGTATCTTCTACAAGTTCTTTAGTTTCAGCATTAATTGTAATAATTTTCCTCCAGTCGCTTCCCCCTTCTGAAATACTATAAGCTAACATAGTCCCATCTTTGGAGAAACTTAACCCAGCAAGGGATGTTGTTCCGTCTAGTGAGAATGAATTTGGATCTAAGAACACTTCTAAATCAGTTTTATCCGAAGATCTATAAAGAACTCTTTGATTTTGAAGACCTGAGTTTTTAAAGAAATAAGTATAATCTCCTTCTTTAAAAGGAGCTGAAATTTTTTCATAATCCCACAAAGATTCTAACCGATCTTTAAGTTCTTCTCTAAAAGGGATTTTCTCTAGATAATTAAAAGTAGTGGTATTCTGGTTATCCACCCAATCTGCTGTATCTGCAGATAAATCATCTTCAAGCCAACGGTAATTATCAATTACTTCATTATCAAAATATGTGTCAACAACTGGAACCTTATTTGTTTCATAGTAATCTACTGAATTATTAGTATTACACGAAGAAACAATTGACAAGGAAATTAATATAATTAAAGATGCAATCCATTGTTTTATATAGGTCATGAAGTACATTTTAATTTTAAAAAAATTATATAAAATATTCATAATTAATAGTTTAAGAATTAAAGTATTAAGTTAAGGAAAATATTATTTAAATGAATATTTCTATATTTTTAAAATTAAAAGGTGTTTTATATAAAAAATTACTAATATTGAATGATGAAAATAATAATACTATTATTCCTTGTTTTTTCTCTACAAAAAATTAATTCTCAAAAAATTTTAAAGGATTATCCTCTATCAGATATCATCAAAGAAACTTCAGGGTTGGAGATAGTAGATGATATGCTTGTTACCCACAATGATTCAGGTGGAAAAGCAAGCCTTTATTATCTTTCAAAAAAAGGTAAAATAATTAAAAAAAGAAAAATTAAATCTGCTACAAATACAGATTGGGAAGATATGACTAGAGATGAGAAGTATATTTATATTTCAGATATGGGAAACAATTATAATAACAGAAAAGATCTTAAAATCTATAAATTACCCATCGATCAAACTAGTAAAGAAAAGACTAAAATAATTTCTTTTAATTACCCAGAACAAAAATCTTTTAAAATAAACAAAAAGACAGTCTACGATGCAGAAGGATTAATTTCAATTGACGATAAACTAATAATATTCACAAAAAATAGAGCAAAAAAAATAACTGAACTTTATTTAGTTCCAAAAGAACCTGGGAATTATGATGCAACAAAAATTGGAACATTAAAAGTAAACTCCATTATCACTGGAGCAGATTATAATAAAGACCTAAACTTATTAGCTTTGACTTCAACAGTTAATTTTACCAAATATTATTTGATAACAATAAAAAACTTCTCTTTGAAAAATAAAAGTGACAATAAAATTAATATGGCAGAAATACCAATTGGAAAAACTCAAGTAGAAGCCATTAAAATTATAGACTCAAAAAACTTTTGGATTACATCAGAAGATGAGTCTAGTTCAGACCATGCAAGACTAATGAAAATGAGCCTATAATCATAAATTTTACTTATTTTCAGTAAATGAATTTCAAGATAACTGATTTTATTCACAATCAATATCCACACTATGTAATTGAACTTCAATCAATTGAAGGTGTAAGAAATTTAATTATTACTTCTTTAACAATAGTATTAGTTCTAATATTAGGGAGATTTTTAAATAAAAAAACAAAACTAAATTTAGCAAAAGTAATTTGTGTTCTAATCATTTTTTTGACTTTATACAGTCATTTAATTGATTTAATTAATGGTAATTGGTGGCTTCACGAAGATCTTCCTCTACACTTATGTTCTATTTCTAATATAATTTTGTGTGTTATTTTATTCATACCAAAAAATAATAAACTTTTTGAATTTCTTTTTTATTGTGGTTTCTTAGGAGGTTTAATGGCAATTTTAACACCTCAAATAAATTATTATGATGGTGGAGTTTTTATGTATTTCGAATATTATATAAGTCATGGAAGTATTATGCTTATTCCTCTATTTATGTATTATCACCTTGAAATGAAACTTTCTAAGTATTCATGGTTAAAGACATTTATAATTCTTAATGTTTTAATGATTTTTATTATGCCATTAAATTATTTAATAGGATCAGGATCTAATTATATGTACTTAGCTGAATCTCCAAAAATTGATAACCCCTTAGTGTTTGGTGACTGGCCATATTATATATTAAATTGGGAGGTCATTGTATTAGTATTATTTTATATTACTTATTTAATATTCACTAGAAAAAAAATATAGTTTTGAAAAAAAGTCCAATAGATATATTTAGCCAATGGGTTGTGCAAGGAAAAGATGATGGTATGGAAAAAAATCACATGCTTTCTGTTAGAAGTATGCTAGATTATGTCTTAAAAGACTTAGAGAGTTTTACATTTATTGATGCTGGATGTGGCACAGGATGGGTCGTAAGAATGGTTTCAAAAATTCAATCATGCATTAGTTCAAACGGAGTAGATGGTTCATTGAAAATGATTAAAAAGGCTAAAAGATTAGATTCTACAAACAAATATGATTGTGCCGATTTAATAAAATGGAAACCAAATTCAAAAAAAGACATAGTACATTCAATGGAGGTTCTCTATTACTTTAAAAAACCTGTTGAAGTATTAAAAAATATTAACAAAAACTGGCTTAACGATAATGGAAGATTAATTATTGGTATAGATTTTTATTTTGAAAATAAAGCTTCTCATAATTGGCCTGAGAAAACAAATATTAGCATCATGACTCTTCTAACAACCAAACAATGGGAAAATTTATTAATTGATGCAGGTTTTAAAAATGTAAAAAGCTGGACAACAGGTGAAAATGATAATTGGAATGGTACACTAATACTTTCAGGAACTAAAGATTAATTTTCTTTTTTTTGATTATTAGACCAACTGACATAACCATCTTTTAAATCATATATTTTTAAAAAACCTAGATCTATTAACTTGTCAGATGATCTTCTGCTTCTATTGCCTGATCTGCAGTATATATATAAAGGTTTGTTTTTGTCAATATTTTTAAAATAAGAATTGAAAACATTTTCATTATAGTAGTCAATATTAACGGCACCTTTTATATGGCCATCTGAATACTCTTCATTAGTTCTTACATCAATCAATAAAACATTTTCTAATTCAATATTTTTTTTAAAAATATCAAAGTCTAAAACCTTATATTTATTTTGATTTGATATCTGAGAAAAACAAACCAAGGGAACAAAAAGTAATATTATTAATTTATACATTTTTTTCTAATATATTAAAATTCTCTTTTCGAATAGCGGAAAAACCTCCACTTACATCAATAATTGACTTAAAACCATTTCTTTTAAGTAAAGAAGCAGCTATCATACTTCGATATCCACCCGCACAATGAATAAAATGCTTATCCATTTTGTCAATTTCTAAAATATCAACCTTAAAATCATCTAATGGAATGTTTACAGATTCATTTAAATATCCATTATTTCTCTCCCCGTTCTTTCTTACGTCGATTAAACTTATTGAACCAATTATTTTATTTAAGTCTTTAGCAGAAATAGAATCAACAGAATCAAACTGATTATCAGAATTCTTCCAAACATCAAAACCACCATCTAGAAATCCAATACAATTATCAAAACCAACTCTTGATAATCTTATTATAGCTTCTTCTTCTTTATCTTTTTCGCAAATTAGTAAAATTTTAGTGTGGATTTCCTTTATGACAGACCCTACCCAAGGAGCAAAACTTCCACTTAAGCCAATAAAAATTGATCCAGGCACAAATCCCTGTTTAAATGAATTTTGATTCCTTACATCCAATACTACCGTGTTATCATTTTGCATTAACATTTTGAATTTATCCAAACTCAATTTCATTAAACTTTTCTCTAAAACTTTATCAAAATCTAAATAACCTTCTTGATTTAATTTCACGTTCGATGGGAAATATACAGGTGGATTCGGTAATTCGTGAGTTAATTCTTTTATAAAATCTTTTTTATTTAAAGAACCATTTAAAGCATAATTAATTATTTTTTGATTAGCTAGGGTATCTACTGTCTCTTTCATCATGTTTTTTCCACAAGCAGATCCTGCACCATGAGCAGGATATATTAAAATATTCCCTGGTAAAGGTTTTATTTTATTATTAACCGAATCAAATAAAATTCCTGCTAATTCTTCTTTAGTAATATTTTGAGATTTTTGAGCTAGATCTGGTCTACCTACGTCACCTAAAAACAACGTATCACCTGTGAACAAACAGTATTCATTTTTATTTTCGTCTTTTAGCAAATAACATGTACTCTCTAGTGTATGCCCTGGTGTATGAATTGCTGTAATTGTAATATTTCCTATTCTGAATTTCTCATTATCCTTCGCAATAATACATTCAAATTTAGGTTTTGCATTTGGCCCAAATATAATTGGTGCTCCGGTTTTTTTTGAAAGGGTTAAATGTCCACTGATAAAATCAGCATGAAAATGAGTTTCAAATATATATTTAATTTTTGAATTTGAAGACTCTGCTAATTCGATATATTGAGATACTTCTCTTAAAGGATCGATTACAGCAGCCTCTCCATTACTTTCAATGTAATAAGCCCCCTGGAATAAACAACTGGTGTAAATTTGTTTAACTATCATAATTTATTTAAGTAAAAATATAAATAATGAATGGTTTATTTTGCTTTATATTTAAATTTTAAAATATTAAATTTTTGCAAATCAAAGTTTAGATTAATGATTAATACAAAATACAAATATGGGATTTGTGATTTAAGTGTAGTTCCTGTTAGAAAAAACCCCTCTAGCAGCAGTGAGTTAGTAACTCAATTATTATTTGGAGAGCTCTATACTATAACTAAAGAAACTGAAAAATGGTCTTATATTATTATTCAGGATGATTCATATAATGGATGGGTTAATTATTCTCAATTAAAAATAATACCTAAAATAGATTTTGATAAATTAAAAACAAAGAAAGTTAAACTTTCAGTAAATGTAACTGATTTTATAAGTAAGGAATTAGAATCCACAATAATCCCTATGGGTAGTACAATAAGCTCATGTCAATATTTAGATTACAAATTTGAAGGAAAGTCAGCTGAGTTTAATAAAAGCTATGATATTATTAAGATTGCAATGAAATTCTTAAACTTTCCTTACTTATGGGGAGGAAAAACTCCCTTTGGCATAGATTGTTCTGGGTTTACTCAAATTGTTTATAAAATAAATAATATCAGATTAAATAGAGATGCTAGTCTACAAGCTGTTCAAGGAAAATTTATTAGCAAGAAAGAAATAAAACCAGGTGATCTAGCTTTTTTTGGTAAAACAGAGAAATCAATAACACATGTTGGTATTATGGTAAATAAAACAAGTATAATTCACGCATTTGGAAAAGTAAGAATTAATAAAATTAATTCAAATGGAATAGTTGATACAAATTCAATTACACACAATTTACTCTTTTTTAAGACTTATTGATTTTCTAATTCTACGAGCTTAGCATTCATTAATTTAAATTTTTCATTATTTCCAACTGTGTAATAAATGTTTTTAGCTGTGGTAATTGCTTCTATATTATCTGGCTCAATTTCAATTAGTCTTTCTAAATAAGGTAAACAATCATTATACAAATTCTCTCTACTTTTTTCTAAAGAATCATATTTTGTCTGATCACTTCTTTTGTTTGAAGTTACTAGTTTATTCATTTGTTCAACAATTGGGCTCTCACCTTCAAGAATTAATCCAACTATGTTAAGATATGTAGGAGCATAAGTATCATCCAGTTCAAGAGCTTTTTTATAGTAACTCATTGCGTCTTCAAGTTCACCTTGATCTCCATTAATAACTCCTAAATTATAATACAAAATTGCATTATTTGGATCTTTAGTAATTGCTTCTTGCATCAATTCTTTAAACTTCAACTTATCTCCAAGCTTAATGTAAAGGTCAGCTTCTGAAAGTAATAAATTAACATCTTCCGGATTGATCGCTCTAGCATCTTTAATTGCAGATATTGCTAAATCAACTTCACCTAACTGAACATATATCAAGGCAATGTTTTTGACTATTTCAGGAAGTCTAGATTCTGTTTTTCCAACTCTAGCATTAGTATAGTCTTTCGAAGATTTAAAAAGGTTGTACTCTGTTTCGGTTACTTTATCTTCAATTTCTGTTTCAACTGAAGTAACAAAATATTCAGAAATAATACCTGTATAATTCATTTTTTTTAATGCCAAATAGTACTTTAATGAATTATCATAATCCTTGGCATTTACAGCACTAGATGCAGCAAAATACAGATAATTAATATTATTTTCTTTTTCTGGAGAGATCAAATAAGCTTGATATAGTTTTTTAGAAGCACTACTAAATTTATCTTTTTTATTATCTGCTACAGCTGAATTAACTAACTCTGTTTCAACCTCTTCAATTTTAAAATTCGATAATTCAATATATTTATTTAATCTAATTTTCTTATCGATTTCAATTGCTTTTTTCAAAGATACTACAGACTCTTTTAGTTTAGAATCTTCTTTCAATGCCCAACCTTTTAAGTAGTAATATTGTGCCTGATATTTCTGATCTGTTCCATCTATAATTGATTCAATTTGAATTAAGGCATCTAAAGCTTCATTGTAAAAACTTTGATCTAATAACTTAGAGGCTTTTCTTAGCTCTTTTTTTTGAGCAAATGATAAAAAGGAAAATGACAGTAAACCAATTAGTAATATTTTCTTCATCTCTTGTTATATTAAGTAATATTTTATTATTTATTTTTTATATTTTTTTGTTATTGCTATCATCTTTATCAGCCGGTGTGTTTTCATTTGCAACTTCAATTTCTTCTAAATCAGCAACATCTTCATCGTTATTAACAACTTTAGCTACAGCAGCAATTGAATCAGTATCTTTCAAATTAATTAGTTTAACTCCCTGAGTAGCTCTTCCCATAACTCTTAAAGAAGAAACTTCCATTCTAATTGCAATTCCAGATTTATTTATAATCATTAAATCATCATTATCAGAAACATTTTTTATAGAAACTAGCTCACCTGTCTTTTCAGTAATTGAAATGGTTTTAACACCCTTACCACCTCTATTTGTAATTCTATAGTCTTCTAGACTAGATCTTTTTCCGTACCCATTTTCAGAAACTACTAAAATATCACTATCCATATCGTTAACGCAAATCATACCGACTACTTCATCATTATCATCTTTTAATCTAATCCCTCTAACTCCTGAAGCATTTCTACCCATAGGACGAGTTTTACTCTCCTCAAACCTAATACACTTCCCAGACTTTACTGCAATCAAAACTTGAGAATTTCCTGTAGTTAATTTAGCTTCTAACAATTCATCATCATCTTTAATTGTTATGGCATTAATCCCATTTGAGCGAGGTCTAGAATATTGTTCAAGAGAAGTTTTTTTGACCTGACCCTTTTTAGTGGTCATTATCACGAAGTGATTGTTTATGTAATCTTCGTCCTTTAAATCTTGTGTACAAATGAACGCTTTGACCTCGTCATCTTGCTCTATGTTTATTAAGTTTTGCATTGCTCTTCCTTTAGAAGTTTTACTTCCTTCAGGAATTTCAAATACTCTCATCCAAAAGCATTTTCCTTTTTGAGTAAAGAAAAGCATGTATTGGTGGTTAGTACCTACAAACAAATGTTCAAGAAAATCTTCATTTCTTGTGGTGGAACCTTTTTGACCTACTCCACCTCTATTTTGTGTTTTATATTCTACTAATGGTGTTCTTTTTATGTAACCAGCATTTGATATAGTCAAAACAACCTTTTCATCAGGTATCATATCTTCCATACTTAAATCACCACCAGCATATTCAATTTGAGATCTTCTTTCATCACCATATTTCTCTAAAACTTGTGAGAGTTCATTCTTAATAATACTCATTCTTAGTTCTTTACTATCTAGAATACCTTTCAATTTTTTAATGGTTTCCATTAAATCATCAAATTCTGATCTTAACTTATCTTGTTCAAGACCAGTTAATTGTCTAAGTCTCATTTCTACAATAGCCTTGGACTGTATCTCACTTAGCTTAAATTCAGACATTAACCTCTCCCTAGCCTGATCTGCATTTGAAGAAGATCTAATTAAAGCTATTACCTTGTCTATATTATCAGAAGCTATAATTAAACCTTCTAAAATATGAGCTCTTTCTTCAGCTTTTCTTAACTCAAACTGTGTTCTTCTAACCACTACCTCATGCCTGTGATCAACAAAATGACCTATCATTTCTTTTAAATTCAACATTTGAGGCCTTCCTTTTACAAGGGCAATGTTATTTACACTGAAAGATGATTGTAAAGCAGTGTGTTTATAAAGAGTGTTCAAAACAATATTAGGAATAGCATCTCTTTTTAAAATATAAACGATCCTCATTCCTTTTCTGTCAGACTCGTCTCTTATAGTTGATATTCCTTCTATTTTCTTATCGTTGACCATCTCGGCTGTCTTTCTAATCATCTCAGCCTTATTTACCTGGTAGGGTATTTCGGTAACTATTATACACTCTCTTCCGCTAACTTCTTCAATAACAGCTTTTGCTCTCATCATTACTCTTCCTCTTCCAGTGTGAAAAGCTTCTTTAACTCCGTCGTATCCATAAATAGTTCCTCCAGTTGGAAAATCTGGAGCTTTCACATACTGCATTAACTCATCAATAGTTATCTCATTATTTTCAATATAAGCTACAGTTCCGTTAATAACTTCGGTTAGATTATGTGGAGGCATATTTGTTGCCATACCAACAGCAATTCCACTTGCTCCATTTACTAAAAGATTAGGGATTCTAGTAGGTAATACTGTAGGTTCCATAATTGAATCATCATAATTCAATTGGTGATCTACAGTTTCCTTATCTAAATCAGCAACCATCTCTTCAGAAATTTTTTGCATTCTAGCCTCAGTATAACGCATTGCCGCTGGACTATCTCCATCAACTGAACCAAAATTACCTTGACCATCAACCATCAAATATCTTAAACTCCACTCTTGAGCCATCCTAACCATAGTGTCATATACAGAAGAATCACCGTGAGGGTGATACTTTCCTAAAACCTCTCCGACTATAAAAGCAGATTTCTTGAACTTACTAGACGACCTTAAACCTAATTGATGCATACCATACAAAACTCTTCTATGCACAGGTTTTAAACCATCTCTAACGTCAGGCAATGCTCTAGAAACAATAACAGACATCGAATAATCAATGTAGGCTGATTTCATAGCGTCTTCTATGTTTACTGGTATAAGCTTTTCTCCTTGACTCATGTAGTATCTATTTATACGTTAATTTACATCTTACCAAAGATAACGATTGCCTCAGTCATATGTGTTATATAAAGTATATAATTTTACAAAAATTTATTAACATATTTTTAATGAAACAATTGTTTAATTCACCATTAAAAAAACTTGCAATTAAAAAAAATTTTT
>Ga0209815_1000648_pt1 | contig 25276 bp, 33 predicted proteins | sample CoawatmetaG00DNA_FD_187507 | JGI IMG/M metagenome (GOLD analysis project Ga0209815, IMG submission 187507) | Marine microbial communities from the West Antarctic Peninsula - Coastal water metaG002-DNA (SPAdes) (version 2) | ecosystem: Environmental > Aquatic > Marine > Coastal ...
TGTTTTGTTCTTGGACGAAATGAACAGTGCCGCTCCAGCAGTTCAGGCCGCTGGTTATCAGTTGGTACTTAATCGCCGTATTGGCACTTACAAATTACCAGACAATGTTGTTATTGTTGCCGCTGGCAACCGTGAAAGCGACAAGGGTGTTACTTACCGTATGCCTACACCGCTTGCTAACCGTTTTTGCCACCTTGAAGTCCGTGTAGACTTTGATAGCTATCTTGATTGGGCAGTTGCGCATCGTATCCACGAAGATGTCATTGGTTACGTTTCGTTTGCTAAAGGCGACTTGTGTGACTTTAACCCACGCTCAAGTGGACGCTCTTTTGCTACTCCACGCTCATGGACTTATGTTAGCAAGTTTGTTAACAAGCCTGGTATGACTGACGAACGTCTTATTGACCTAGTTAGCGGCTGTGTTGGCGAAGGTATTGCAATTAAGTTTATGGCACACCGCAAAATATCTAAGGATATGCCAATGCCAGCAGACATACTTGCAGGTAAGGTTAAGAGCCTTAAGATTAAAGAAATTAGTGCGCAGTATGCATTAACTATTGGTATGTGTTACGAACTTAAAGATGCGTATGACGACTTTGGTAAGAAAGATGCAACTAAGTGGCACAAAATGGCAGACAACTTCTTCCGCTTTATGATGGATAACTTCCCCACTGAAATGACTGTTATGGGGGCACGTACTGCTATTACTAACTATAGCCTTCCATTCCAGCCCAACAAACTTGCACACTTTAAAGAGTTCTTTGATCGCTTTGGTAAGTATGTTGTTAAAGCGATGGAGGATTAAGATGAAAGTTATAGTTATGGCCCTGGTAGCAACGAGTATGCTAGCAGGGTGCGCTATTCCGGATCGTATTAAAAATGTGCGTAAATGCACTCTGGGGTGTGGCGCATTTGAAGTTATACAGAAAAACAACGGAACGTTTGCAAAAACAAGTCAGAACCAATCTTTAACAACACCCTCAATTATTAATGAAAGGCCATCCAAATGAAAGCTAATCTAACCCTTGCAGAAGATTTTGATCCTTGGTGGAACCTGGTTAAGTATCGGGATCGAGACTTTGAAGCTAAGAAGTACTCAAAAATTAAGATTGTAATGCGACACGCTAGTAACTACGGATGGCCCGGCGAACAGCGTGACGTTGAGTATTGGGTAGAACTTGCTAATGGCAAGGCAGTTGGTTTCCGACATGGCCGTAGTTCAACTGGTATCCGACGTGCAAAGTTTGCAGAATTCCCTGTAACAGATATGGAAAAGATATAAATGAAAAAAACGTTATTAGTAGATTGTGATGGTGTAATTCTTAATTGGGAGTATGCATTTGATTGTTTTATGGAAGAGCATGGGCATACCAAAGTTAAGGAATCCAGCACCATTTATAATATTGGTGAACGATATGGAATTGACATAGAGCAAGGTCGTAAACTAATTAAGATCTTTAATGACAGTGCCGCAGTAGGGTTCTTGCCTCCGTTACGTGATGCAGTGCAATACGTTACTAAATTAGCAGACGAAGGCTGGGACTTTATTGCTATTACTAGTTTGAGCACCAACAAGTATGCTAAGAAACTACGTTCTAAAAACTTAGCTAAACTATTTGGCAAAGGAACTTTCTCAGAGATTACTTGCCTTCCCACTGGTGCTGATAAAGATCGAGCACTTGCTAAGTTTGAAGGCAGTGGGCTATGGTGGATTGAAGACAAGCCAGAGAATGCCATTGCTGGACTTAAAGTAGGGTTAAAGCCGTTGCTAGTAGAGCATGGATTTAACATGCATGTTACCGAAATACCACTTGTAAAAAACTGGAAAGAAATTTACGAGATCGTTACAGATAAGGTTGACATCTAAAGTATCTATGTTACTATAATAGAATAAGTTGATACCCAACTTATATGGTCCTTACCATGGACTTATTTAAACAGCCCGTTTTAGGGCATAAAAAGGAAACACTAAAATGAAAAAAGACACTATTGGTCTATTTTTGGACACATCAAGTCCCAAAGCAGAATTAACAAAAACTGCCCAGACAGTTTTGAGCTATGCAGAACAAGTTAACGAAAAATTCCAATCTTCTGCTGATACTATTGTCGAACTTGTAGATAGATTCGAACAAGCGTTTAATGAAGACGAAGTTGAGTTTTTACAATCTATGCGCCAAGAGTTTCAGGATCGCAACCCCCAATATCAAAAGTTTGAAGACATGTATGCTGACATGGTACAAATGCCAGCTGATAAAATCGAGCGTGTTCAACTAAAGGACATGCTTATTAATGCGACTATCCAGCGCGAAGTTATGGCTGATTGGGTAATTGAAATTGTAGGTAAGTTTGATCCTTTCTTTGTAAACATCGTACGATTATACCCCTTGCTTAATCGCAAGGACCGCAAAAGAGCATTTGCTATATGGGACGGGCAACACACTACGTTTGCCTTATTGTGCATTGCCCTATACGTGTTTAATATGAGCATGGAAGAAGCTCTTGAACTTGAAATTCCAACAGCAATCTATCCAGGCAGAGACATTGCTAAGTTACGGAAACGGTTTATTGGTGTCCATGACGATACGATGACTAAGCCCTTGGCAAAGATAGACCTTTACATGCAATATGTTTGGGCAGTACGCAACAACGGCGATAAAGATCCATGGAGCATGCGTTTTGAAGAAATCCAAACTTCACTAGAAGAGTTTGGCTGTTTCTTTACAGATAAGAAGTTTGGAGATACAGACCAGCCTGGAGCAATTTCCCGTCCTACAGAAATTTTTCCAAAAGGTCGTGATGTATCTAAATGGAAGAGCAGTGTATTACGACAGGTATTCCAATATCACTCTATTAGTAATCCAGACCGTCCAGTAGAACCTCTGGAAATTGACAACATGGCACATATTTTCCGTGCATGTGATCAGCAAGGTATTGCAGTAGACGACAATTATATCCGTAAGTTTGTAAAGTACTTGGGTGCCGTTACTGGAAACAAATGGCAGAAAGGATACACCAAGGCACACCGTAAGCATGTTATGGTTATGCAAGCCTACAAGAGCTGGTTAAAGCGTCAGCATTATCGTGTACGTGAACAGTTTGACACTCGTTGCAATCAAACAGAAGTAGCACCTACTTGGATTTGCCAAGCAATTGAACAAGCTGGTTTTGACCTAGAACTACCAGTCTTTACTGGCAAATATTCATACACGTTTGATCAGAAGGAGTTAGGGGCATGACACTTAGAGATCCTAACTTAGACCTTCTTAAAGAAGGAACCGCATTACAGAATGCTCGAAAGACACGCTGTAACATCGAGGGCTGTGAGAATTTTCTCACAGCCTACCAAGGGCCTGGTAGTGACACGCTATGTCGTAATCATCAAAAAAATCTAGCTGATTATGGTGGGTTAGCAACAACTAAAAAATCATATAGCCAAACTAGAGGTACTCATTGCGAACATTGTGGTTACACTCCGCTCACTGACAATCGAGTACAGGACGTGGAGGATTTAAAAGTTCGCAACCGATTGTGTCGTACATTGCTAACTGTAGATCATATGGTAAGTCGCAGTGAAGCAAAAGCACTAGGATGGACTGATAAAGAAATTAACGATCCTAGTAATCTACAGACTCTTTGCACTGTATGCCATGCAATTAAAACGGTGATCAACGGAGATACCATGACTCCTAGTAACCAGAACGTGGAATCAAGTTGACTTGCATAAAGTTAAATAGTACAATAATAGGACTAGAAACAGAAAAAAGGAAATATGAATTGAGTAAATTTTTTGAAGGCGTAGACAAGTCAATGCTAATGAAGTTGGTGGCTCTACACGTTATTGTTATTACTGTTTCCAACGCAATTGTTGGAATTCCAGTAGAACTATTTGGAATAAAACTAACTTATGCCGCATTTGTGTATCCGTTAGTCATTCTAGCAACAGACTTAACGGTTCGATTACTAGGCAAGAATATTGCTCGTAAAACGATCTTTATGGCATATCCACTAGCAATTCTTGGGTCAATTGGCGTAGTATTGCTCGAAGGCGCACCAGAAAGTGTAGCTATACGTATTGGCTTTGCAAGTGCAACTGCATACGGCGTTAGTACTATTTTAGACGTATATGTTTTCCAAGTTATCCGTGAGAAATGGTCAGACATGTGGTGGATTGCGCCAGCCCTTAGTACGGTTGTTGCAAACATTATTGATACATATGTATTCTTTTACGTTGCATTCGCAGATGGAGCAGACGAATATATGGCCGCAAACTGGACAGAAATTGCCGGTTCGCAGGTGTTAATTAAGATCGGAGTAGGACTTGTTTTGTTCCTCCCAGCTTATGGATTGTTGCTCAAGCATTTATCCAAAAAAGTTAAGACTTAATAGAACATACAATAGGCGTAGGACTTAACTGTTCTACGCCTATTTCTTTGACAGAAACGGTTGACTATCTACTAGGCTATGCTATTATAGTGTATAAGTTAATTTAATGGAGAGTATAATGATTGAGAATATTGAAATTCGTCGTGCAAGTAACGGCTATATCCTGGCTATTACTGACACTGAAACGGCTGATCAAGAGTTTGTATATGACTCTAGTCGCAAGTTAATGCGTGAATTACGCAAATTATGTGAGCGTATGGAAGCTACTGATTAATGAAACGGTTGACACTATGTGCATCTGTGCTACTATAGTGTATAAGTTAATTAAGGAGCAAGTGCATGCCAACAGCAACATCAACTGCTAACAAAAAAGACATAGACATCCCAGTAGGATTTGAGACAGATCCCGCAGAAGATGCACTTGCTCGTGAAGCCCTTACTACTGCTAGAGTAGCCTTGCTCCTTAAGGCTAGCTTCTTTGGCAACATGGCTACTAGACTTCCGTTAGTTAATTCAGATGAGTGGTTGCCTACAGCGGCCACTGACGGACGTTATTTTTATTACAATAGCAAATTTATCTTAATGCTTAAACCTAAAGAGATTGAGTTCTTGTTTGGGCATGAAACTTTGCACAATGTATATGATCACTTAGGTCGCAGTAAGTTTAACCTTCATAATCCTACTATTGCTAACATTGCAGCAGACTATGCTGTAAACCGTGACCTTGTTAACAGCAAGATTGGGGTAATGATTACCACAGTTCCTGCACTATATGACCGCAAGTATGAAAAACTCAGCATGGAAGAGATATACGATGATATCTATGATAATGCAGAGAAGATCGATTTGGACCAACTTGCAGACATGTTGTTAGACGAACACCTAGACGCTGACGATGGCGAAGATAGCAACGGCGACGGTCCGGAAGAAGATGAAAATGGTAACCTAAAGAGCAAGAGCAAGCCCAAGTATTCCAAAGAAGATCGCAAAAAGATTCGCGACGAGATTAAAGAGTCGTTAATTAACAGTGCTAAACAAGCTGGCAACGGTGCTGGTGGTATTCCAGGTGACGTTGCTAGAATTATACAAGAGCTTACTGAGCCACAAATGGCATGGACTGAACTACTTGAAACAAGTATCCAGAGTACTGTTAAAAGCGACTATAGTTTTATGCGTCCAAGCCGCAAGGGCTGGGGTAGTGACTTTATGTTGCCTGGTATGGTTCCTGAGAATACTATTGAAGCAGCTATTGGAATGGATATGTCCGGTAGTATTAGTAACGAAATGGGTCGTGATATGTTGTCAGAAGTTAAAGGCATCATGGAACAGTTCCAAGACTTTAAAATTAAACTATGGTGCTTTGATACTCAAGTTTATAACTATGCTGAGTTTGACAATACAAACATTGATGACATTCTATCATACGAGCCAAAAGGTGGTGGTGGTACTGACTTTGATTGTAACTGGAAGTTTATGAAAGAGAACGATATTTGCCCAGAACGGTTTATAATGTTTACTGACGGATATCCTTACAGTTCATGGGGCGATCCAGACTACTGTGATACAGTGTTTATTATACATGGTCCAGATACTATTAAGCCACCGTTTGGTAACTATGCTTACTATAAGTTTAAGGATCAGCAGTAGGATTATCCTCGGGAAACTCGTCTATAAGGAGATTAAGTATTAGTGGAGCCCGTGTTGCACATGACGAATTTAATTTCATTAAGTTTACAATATGTTCATCACTAACTTTAAGAGTTCTAATAGATGTAGTTAGATAATTAGTTGCTTCTGTAAATAGTCTTTTTTCTACTTTGTTAAAATCCATGTTTGAGTTAAGTTTTACAAGTTCTGACTTAGATTTTTCAACAATTAACTCAATTAGTTTCCATTGGACATCTAGTTTGTTCTTAAATGTAATAGATTCAGGAGGATTCACTTTTTCAAGACCGCGGTTTAAAGCACGATAAATAAGATTGTAGTTAGACGTTAGCGACAATGCTGCTTGACACTTTAAAGCGCCGTCGAGTAATTCAAGTACCCTAGAGAATCTGTCAGTATCTGCATGTGCAGGCAACGACATAAAAAAAACTAGTATCCCAGCGAAAATAAATCTTGCAATCATAATAAAAATACCTTATAATATATGCATACTATACACTATTACTTATTACTAATTTAAAGGAGTTTACGAAACATGAGTGAAGAAATGACAGTAGAAAATGTTACAGAAGTCGAAATGGACAATGTAACGGCACAAGAAGTTTCAGAGCCAGAGTTTGATCCATCAGCACTTGGGGTTGGTGATTTAAACATTATGGCAACTGTACTTGAAGCTTCTGCACAACGTGGTACAATTCGTGCTAACGAAATGCAGGTAGTGGGACAACTTTACACTAAATTACACGCATTCCTAGTAGGTGCTGGATTGCGTGAAGCACCAGCTACTGGACCAGATTCTGGAGAGTCTAACCTTGACTCAGATCCAGAAGCAGGAGCAGAGCTACCTAATGCACCTGATGAAGGAAATGCAAATGATTAAACATGTAGGCAAACATAATGATAAGAATGCAGTAGTAGTTTTCAGAGAAGTCCCTGGAGAAGATCACATGGCTCTTATCATTTACCCAGACACACTACCACAATCCGTTCATGATTCTGTTATGAAATGTATTGAGAGTGACGCTGGACAAGCGGCTAATAATTTAGCTGATGCGCTTCACACCACCGCAGGCGGTGATGGCAATATGATTCTAAAAACCATTCATGAGAACAAATGGATGAAAAAGGTACGTACTCAAGACGTAATTCTTAATCCAGGTGGAAAAGGCCAAGGCGCTCGTTTAGATGAGATTAACGAGATTGTTCGAGGCATGGAAGCAGGTGGCGAAGCCGCGGCTAAGATGGCAAAACTTGACGCTACTCACGGCATTGCTGATCCAGCAAAAGCAGCAGTTGGCGAAGCGGCTAGTCAAGCTATTATGGCAGAAGCAGCTTCCCCTGGGGTACTTACTGATTCTGATATTGCTACTAACCTAGTAAGGCAAGCAGAAGGCATGCAAGCTCAAGTAGCCACAATAACTGCTGAGATTACACGCTTAACTGAAGAAGCTCAATCTCTTAACCCTGCATTAAAACCTAAGAAGGCCCGTAAACCACGTAAGAAGAAGGTCGCAGCTTAATGCATGTAGGGATTGTTAGCTATAGTAAGGCTAGCACAGAATTTTTAAGTAAACATGATCTTGATGATGCAAATATTCAAGACTTAATTGCTTTCTGTGCCAGAGTTAGTAACCCTAGCAACCAAATGAACACGGAAACCAGTGAGAAATTAATTAAGTATTTGATTAAACATTCTCATTGGTCACCGTTAGAAATGGTTAATGCTTGTTTGGAAATACAAACAACTCGTGACATTGCACATCAAATTGTAAGACATCGTAGTTTTGCTTTCCAGGAATTTAGTCAACGTTATGCTGATCCTGCAGATCAAGGCAACATGTTTGAGTTTAGTGAAGCGAGGTTACAAGATACTAAAAACAGACAGAATAGTGTTGCTGTTGAGAACGTTGAACTTCATCACCAATGGCTTGATGCTCAAGAAGAAGTAGCTAAACTTGCTAAACAGAAATACGATTGGGCTATTGAAAATGGCATTGCCAAAGAACTAGCTCGTAAAGTATTGCCTGAAGGCAACACTAAGACTACCTTGTATATGAATGGAACGTTACGTAGTTGGATTCATTACATTGATTTGCGAAGTGCTAATGGCACACAAAAAGAACACATGGAGATTGCAGTAGCCTGTGCCAAAGTTATTGCTGATGTGTTTCCTCTAGCCCACGAATTGTTCCAGGATGAACAATTATAGCACTGACTGTGGGTATAACAAGAAGTTTGAATATAACATATACATAAACGCCACAGGCATTAATGGCAAATGCATAGATTATGCCGCTGATATGTGCAAACATAATTGGGGCTGGTGGTTTAACGATGATAAGATGGCGTATATGAGTTTTGAAGACCCGGGCGAAATGACACTGTGGGCATTAGCATGTTACCACAAACAACATAGGGAGTAACAGAAATGTTAACAAACGCAGACAGTGTATTAACTGGATCAGGTATTAAATCAAGAGTAGAGCTGGTACTACTTGCTTCTAAATTAGCACGGACACGAAAATGTTCCGCTGTTAAGGCATTAATAATGCTAGAGAGTGGTGAGGTTGACGTTGAAGAATTGCGCGAAATCTTATTGCTTGATTTGCAAAAGATTAAACCCGAGCCAGAAAGTATTGAAGATGATACGACTGCACAACCTGAGTAGGCTGTATCAAGAACTAGAACCAAACCTATCAAGAGTTTCAAATTTAGTTTTAAATTCAGGGCAAGTTATGCTAGGAGAATTCACACAAGAGTTCGAACAGCGGCTTGCCCTTCTTGCTGGCGCCGAATATGCTGTTACTGTAGGTAGCGGAAGTGATGCACTTTATTATGGACTAGCCGCGTCACAAATACAAGGACCAATAGCATTACCTAGCCAAACTTTTATTGCTACAAAGAATAGTATATTACGTGCAGGACTAGAGCCAGTATGCGTAGATGTAAAACCCAACGGATTATTAGACTGGGACAAAGTTAGCAATAACGTAGAACACACTGTATGGGTTGGGTTGTTTGGCAATACAGAAAGTTTACCCACAGACAAGGTAGTATATGAAGATGGTGCTCAACACTTTGGTGCACCGTTACAAGGCATTTTTGCTGCATATAGTTTTGATCCCACCAAGGCACTGCCAAACTTTGGCAATGGTGGAGCCGTTGTTACTAATGATAAACGTATCGCAGATAGAGTTAAACTTCTTCGTAGACATGGATACTACGAATCGCACGTAGGCGGTCACAGCGTTATGAGTGAACGAGATTGTGCTGAAATGTGTGTTAAGCTAGATCACTTTCCTTTTTGGCAGGAAAGAAGACAAGAGATTGCCAGAGACTATACTATAGAACTCGGTAAGTATGTTGATGTTATTACGGATCATAGAGGGCAGGTTAGTAAGTTTGTTATTGGTACTGATCAACGAGATCAACTAGCAAAACATCTATTAGATAAGAAAATTGAAACTAAATTAGTTTATAAGGATCCGTTGTATAATTTGCCGGGGGCTGTTAAAAATTGCAAACAACATTTAGCACTACCATGTGATCCATATATGACAGATGAAGAATTACTAGTGGTTATACTTGCTGTCAAAGAGTTCTTCCAGGAACTTCCATTCAAACGTAGCTTGTAAGTCGTTGCCGCTTGCTGCATATATTGTGGCATAGTTAGCACCCTCTAAACTCCACTCAGCAAAATCACCCTCTGCTACTGTACACCACTGTTTAAGTCGGTAACGGCTTTCTATGTCATTGTTTTGTACGAGCTTGATACACTCACGAAATGCTGTACGCCAGGTTGCATGTTTGTCCGTATTAAACTCTGCAATGCTACCTACAATAGGAACAACACCGTGTCTGGCGCTTAGAGTAAAGTCTAAACCCCAATCATCCTGCTCTAATACTAATTTTTTATTGTATGCAATGATACCCATGTGACCATATTCTAATCCATTAACAGGGTTGCGAGCATGAAAGATCCAGTGCTTGTCTCCTTGTAGCCAGTCTGGCTGCCAATTAAAGTTAAACTCTGGCAGTGTATTACACTTAGCAAACACATTAAAGAACCAAGGAGTGTCGCTAATCTCTGCACAGGCTTTATATGCCTCTGCTCTGCCAGTAATTCCATCAATTCGCTTTGCTCTTGGGCATAATTCTTTTAGTATCTCCCAGTTTCTTTGGGCGTTTTCCTCACCATTTGAAAGGTATACAACATCTAGTGGCTGTTCTGCTATAGTATGGGTATTATGACGCAAGATGTATGGGTAGTCGTAGTATTGCTCTTTAAAATGCGTTTTACAGTCCCTAGGCACTAGTAGTACACTTCCGCTCTTATTAAAAACGTGTAGATTGCGTTCTTTCCATAAACTAGGATCATATACTATATCTGTTGGTGTTTGTTTAATCCAAGCGTAAGATGTAGTAATTTCGTCTAACGTGCTAACAGTAGGCCAGGGATTACGAGTTACTGTTGGATCGCTATGCCAGTTAATATGCTCGTACCATTCAAGTAGTTTAAGGCCTGCTTCCTGGCTCTTAAAAGCTCGTACAGGCACCAAGAATGTATCGCCAAATTCTTGCTCACCACTAGCCCAGCAATGTATTTGGTCTGCTTCCCAGGGCACTGGTTGCCAAGTAAAGTCAAAATTATCATAGTTGCATAAATCACACACTATCCATACGTACTCAGTACGAGCACGATTAACGCATCTGCGTATGGTATCTAAATAAGTTCCATTATGTCTGGTGTATTGTGTGTTTGCTGGCAAGCTCCAAACTAAAGATACGAGCGAAGCAGTCTCACTTATACTAGGAGATTTATTCCCTAATTGCATACAAAAGATATCAAACATCTTTTATGTCTGCTCTAACAATAACCTGCCTACAATCTTCATTAGTTAGGCCATATACTCGCATATGCCCGCAATTCAATCCAGCACAGGATCCATGGCCAGAGTTTTCAGGGACTCCATCAACAATCTCTCTATCGCAATATTTGCAGGTTTCCATTTTACCCTAATTTTAACCAATAACCAACTAGGCCATTTAAAAGAATTGCGCCGCCAACAGCGTTAACAATAATTAACGATCTATCATTCCACATAATAGCAACAACTAACCAACCAAGTATGCCTACACATTGAACAATAATGTTGTAGGGATAAAGATTGTTTGCAGCTAAAACCATACCGATAATTAAGATAATCGAACTAACCCATTTGATATACCAATCAGTAGTATGCAATGGGGTAGTTGTCTTAGTAGCAATTTCGTGTGTCTTTAGTTCAATTTCAGCAGTTCTTGTTGTCTTTTCTTCAATTTGAGTCACTTCATAAAGATTCCTACATCAATTCTGTCGCTATATGGTCCGTACATGGACGGGTCAATAGTTAGTGGTGCTAATATTCTATTCTGCACAACAGGTTCTTGTTTTAAACTTGCTAATTTATCGTCTATATCATTAACTTTAGATTTTATCATTTGTTGTTGATACGTGCTTACACCAATACCACCAAGGCTAATAGGTAAACAGCCACTAATTGCAATGAGAAATACCCCCAGTAAGCAAAATTTTGTTATTGAGTTGTTTATAATAGTATACATTTTTTTATCCTTTATAAAGTTGTTTTAATTTTTTAACCTTAAGGACAATTATCGATCGACTGTTAATTGTTCTACTTTAATGCCACACTTTTCTAGAAAGTCAACACCATCTGTTAGTCTGTACTTGTGTACATAATAGACTTCAGTAATGCCGCTTTGATAGAGTAGTTTAGCACAATCCATACAGGGCTGATGAGTTACAAATGCTGTTGAGCCCTCACCACTCTCACTACAACGAGCAAGTTTAGCAATGGCATTTGTTTCAGCATGTAATACTTCAGGCTTAGTAACTAACATTGGTTGTGTTAATTGTTTGCCATCTTTCCATATTTCCTTTGTTTCACACTCATTAGTCCAGTTACTGGGCATGCCGTTGTACCCAATACTAATAATACGATTATCTTTAACTAGCACACACCCGACCTGAAGACGTGTCGCGGTTGAGCATTCTGCGTAGTTAAACGCAGATTTCATGTGGGCTATTTTGTGTTTTTGTTTCATATTACTATTATATAACTATATTTACAGGAAGTCAACTTAATTGGCTCTGGGGGAAGGGCTCGAACCTCCACGATAAATAAATTGCAGTATATCTATCATATGATTAACAGTCATACGTGTCTACCAATTTCACCACCCCAGAATACAAATTACTTCAGCGTATCAAGTGCTGAAATCATACGTGTCATACCAATACCGCCGCCTGTTCTTGGAAAAAAGTCAAACTTTAAAAACTCTTCTAGTTCTGCTTGCACTCTATCCTTGCCAAACAATTCAAACAGTAGGTTACTATAAGCACCTTCTGTAATAGTATGGAATGTATCACGCATCTGTTCTACATCACAGCTACGTTCTGCTGATCCAATTGTTTCCATTCCGCCTAGTATAACGTCAATCTTTTTAGACTCACTGCCGTTACTGTGTCTACTCATGTTCCAAAATGGACTTGTAAACTCTGGAAAGTCTGTAATCATTGTGCTACCGAAGTCTTTAAACATACTCGTTTCATGTTCTGCTTCTAGTTCGCCTTCAACACCGTAGTGTGCTTGCCATTCTTGGTAAGTCTTTTCAGTTGGAATATCAAAGCCCAAGTATCCACATAGTTCGTACTCTAATGCTTTTAAGTCGTCAATAGAGCCAGGCATCTCAAACTCAAACATTGGAAAGATAATGTCGTGTCTACCTGGAATTGCATTTGGTTCCTGTCTGTAGGACGTCGACACACAAAAAAACCCCTTTGATTGGGGTGTTGAAAGTAATTCATGTTCTAACCACATCTGACCTGTTTGCGGTAACGGCCAAACTTGACCAGCGTAATTGTAGGTTGCTACGTTAAATGGATCTTCACATGCAGCTAATATTGATAGTCTGTTTTGGGTATGGACTTCTAAGAATCCTTTATCCAAAAAAAATGACCTTAAAAGGCCAACGGTGTCTGTAAATTTCTGTGGGTTTATTAGTTGTGTCATTTTCTTTCTTTCCTTTAGTCAAAAAAAATTAATCAATAGTCTGTTTTAACCATCTGGATATTTATCATCTAGATATTAAAAGGTAATTAAAGCCAGCCTAGTGCCATTTTAGTTTCTTCTGATACTAAGTCCATGGAAAACGGAGGTTCAAATGTTGTATTGATTGTAACATTTAATACTCCGTCAACATATCCTGCTTTTTGTATATCGCTAACAATTTGGTCTGCAAACGGACAAAATGCACTTGTCAATGTATGTGTAATAGTAACAGCTTCTTCTTGTGCATCGATGTCTATGTCGTATATTAAACCCAAGTCGTATATATTAATACTGATCTCAGGGTCATATACTTCTTTAAGATTCGCTACAATAAGTTCTTTGTCTATATGTGTCATAATATTAACCAAACCTTCCTAAATATCTAGCAATGTGATGAATAAATGGCATCAAAGTTGCTGCCATAAACAGATTTACTCCAGTATGCGCCAATGCAATCCTTAGTGTATCGCCTTTTGGCATTCCGTCGGACACTAATGCTCCAGCGATCCATATAGTACCTGTTGTGCCAATGTTTGCACCCAGGACTGCCGCTATTGCCGCTGGTAATGGCACTGCGCCACTTGCCACAAGAGCAATAATTGCAGTTGTAGATAATGACGAAGATTGCCATAACAGTGTCATAACAATTCCACCCAAAAACATCCAATATGGATTATGAATAAAATAGGATAAGTGATCCATATTACCCATAGATTTCATACCACCTGAAAACATTTTTAAACCAATATAGAAGATTACCAACCCAACAAGAGTAGTAATTACAGGGTTGCCTAGTTCCATTTTTTTTACCTTTTTAATTAACTTATTTTTCATTTAACTGCATACCTTAACACCGTACCGTTTTTCAAACCTATCTGCATCTGCACGATCATTTACTACAGGCTCACCTCTGATGTTTAAACTAGTATTCAGTATCATAGGACAATCTGTCATTACATACCACATTTCTAATAATTGTCTAGCACCTGTTTTATCATCTTTACCCACAGTTTGTACACGACTGGTTCCGTCTGCATGTACAATAGCAGGAAATTCTTTTGGAAACTTACACTCGTAAATACTTTGCATGTAAGGTTGGTTATCAAAAGCTGGCATATCAAAATAGTCGTGTGCATATTCTTCTAGGATCATTGGCGCAAATGGCCTAAACTTTTGTCTGCGTTTTATCTCGTTTACACGATCCTTGATGTCATCGCCTCTTGGATCAGCAAGTAAACTTCTGTTACCCAATGCCCTGGGACCAAACTCTGCCCTGCCACTAGCAACACCTACAATTTTATTCTCCATAAGCTCGCTTACTAGTTCCTCACAGGGGTATTTGCCAGGTATATTAGTTCCTAGATATGGGCCTGTCCAGTTTAATTTTTTGCCATAAGATAAAGCCGCGGCTCCTAAACTACTACCGCAATCTCCTGGGTTAGGCATAATCCAAAGTCTATTCCAAACCATTCTTATTTGTGCATTAGCAACACAATTAAGAGCAACGCCCCCCATAAACACACAATCGTCAATGTCTGGATTATCAGATGCAAGTTGTTTCATTAATGTAGTCAAGCACCGTTCCACTACTAATTGCCCTGCAATCGCTAAGTCTTCGCCTGACACATCCTTAAGAAAATTAGGATCAATGCCAGCATGAAAGTTTTGTTTCCAAGTTTGCGCATGATCTTCTTGGACAAACTCGTCATATACTTCTCTATATTTTCCTGGTTGTCCGTAAGCAGCCATGCCCATTAAGATATATTCTTCTTCCATGGGTTTTAATCCCACACGTTGAGTCATTGCACTATAAAACAATCCCATGCTGTGCGGGTAGCTCTGACTCATTATACGTTTGTACTGTGCTATTCCATTGGTATCATACTCAGCACGATATGCACTGTAAGTATCCCATTCACCAATGGCATCAACAACAACTACAATAGCTTTACTATAAGGACTTGTTTGGAATCCAGCCGCTGCGTGGCTTAAATGATGTCTGTGATATTCAATAGGTTGTTTTAATCCTAGCCCTCTTAAAGTTTTCCTAGGACTTATGTCAGTGAATACTTTGCGAAACTCTCCGCTGTATAGTTGTCTAGTCTTTTTAAGCCAAGGGGTTTCGTACCACGCTAGTTTACCAACTTCGCCATAATTTAATGCTTCATCAATAATATCTTGATTTAACGTAGAATCGTTCTTTACTTTACTATATCGTTCACTATGAGCTGCAAAGAGAATTTCTCCTCTTTTACTTACTAAACTAACTCCAGCATCGTGAAATCCTGCACTTGCTCCCAGTATATTACTAGGACGTAATTTCATCTTACTACCCCTATTACCCGAGCTCCGGGAATGTCTAGTTCTTCTTTAGCAACTATGACCATACCGTATCCACAATTAAACGTACTTTCAAACTGATGTAGTGGTAACTTACTAGCTCTATACAAATCATTCCACCATCCAAACATACCATAGTCTAGCTTGTAATTAAGACCGCCCAAGACTCTAGGAATATTTCCATGTAACCCCCCGCCAGTGATATGAGCGCATGCTAGTATATCGTCAATGTTATCCATTATTTCATTAGTATAAATGCGTGTTGGCTCCAATGGTATCTCATCCATGGGTAATATTTTACGCAATAAACTGAAGCCATTACTGTGTGGGCCACTACTAGGAATGCCTATTAACAAACTACCACTACGTGCTTGGCTCTGTCTATTTTCCATGGACCACCTGCGTGGAAGTTCTTGTTCCACTACACCCATACAAAATCCTGCTAAGTCAAACTGTGTGTCTTGATATACTCCTGGCATTTCAGCAGTTTCACCACCAACTAATTTACACCCTGCAAGCTCACATCCTTGTTGAACACCGCTTAGTATTTGTTTGCTTTTCTCTAAATCCAGTTTGCCTGTTGCATAGTAATCTAAGAAACTATGCGGTCGTGCCCCTTGGCATAGCACATCGTTTGTACACATTGCAACAAGATCAATACCTATTGTATCAAATTTGTTTTGATGCTCTGCAACTAATAGTTTAGTACCAACTCCGTCTGTACTGAGTACTACTTTTACAGGTCCTAAATCAATAGTTGCGCCGTAGTCTTTAAAACCAAGATGCTGTACTAACTTGTTAGCTAGTTCTACATCAACACCGCTGTCTTTATATGTTATCATTTGTATATAAAAGGATCCCGTTTACGCAACTCTTTAAGACGCTTACGATATTGTATTTCCATTTTAATTCTGCTTATAAGTCTTTTAATCCAGCCCATTGGGAATTTTACTCCACCATTCATGTAACGCTTCATATGTTCTGATTGTTTCGCCAAAGCTCAATCCTCCCCTAAGTGCGTCTATTTTTTGTAGTCTTGTCTTGCCTGCAATTCGTGCTTGTTCAAACGTATCCGGAAACTCTTCTTCAAAAGTTGGTCTAGTTAGTAAGTTACTAAGTAAATCATGTACTGCTGGATGTCTGGTAACACTGGGCAATATTTCAGTTATTATACTATGTAATATATCCCTTGTCAAGAACAACGGAGACATAGCAATGTCAGGGGTAAATGCAAATGTAGTTTTAGCAAGTATTTTAACACCTAGCTCGTCTGCTAAGTTACATATATTTACCACTTCTGTTAACCCTGGGGTAGTAAGTGTGAAGTCTAACCTCATCATGCGTTGATTACGAGCATGAGATAATCCTTGTTTAAAATTTTCTAACCATGAGTCGTACTTTAAGCCAGTACGTATATATTCTCCGACAGGACCAGTGCCATCAATACTAGCACACACTTGCCAGTCTCTAATGTTGTCTAAAATATCAGCATATAAATTAATGCCTTGATAGTCTACACGGCTTAGGTTTGTATTATATCTGGCGTATAACCCAGGGCCATCTCCTAGTTCAATAATACGTTGCATGTATCGCCAGTGTTGTTCGTACATAAGAGGCTCGCCACCAACCCAGTATATCTCTTCTATGCGATGTTCTTCTACTGCTTGGCTAAACTCAGCTTCTATTTGTGTATCTTGATAGTTGCTAATCTGTTCTTTTACTGCTGGTTCCATCCAAGGTTCTATCTTACCTTGTTTACGAGCTTCTGTTTCCCAGCTTGAACTTAGCATAGGACCACACATACGACATTTAAAGTTACATAGGTTACTAAAACGATAGTCCCAGCTAACTGGCTTCATTGTGGTATAACCAGTTTCGTCTGTGCTAGCAACAACTTCGGGATATTTGTGTGCAAACAAATGACCAAAGTAATCACGATAAACGTCAGTGTTAAGTAACTTCTTATCACAAACTTCACACTCAGCTGGCACAATGTTGTTCATCATATCACGTCTTACTCTACGGATACGTTCACTGTTCCAATACTCATCCAAACTCTGCGGAGTGTATACGTTATCACCAGCATCAGTGTCAATGTACTGTGTAAAACTCTGCGCAGGTTCTCTGCTCGCACAACATAGTCTACGCTCAGTTTGTGGGCTGAGATAGGTATGCGTCCAAGGTGCCATACATAAGTTATCAGGTTTGGTCATACCCAACCATTTTTGCTACTTCAGGATGAGTATCCGAAAACTTAACACCTCGGAAATTATCAGTATCAGTTAACATCTTTACTAGTGCTTCACCTGATCTGTATTTTTCTTCAACAAGGTGCTTTAAAGTTCTACGGCTCTGCATTACAATCCTCTTTAAGCTAATAATTTGATTTGCATATTTAGGATGCAGTGTTTGCGCTTTCTGCAATCTTAGAACTAATGGAGTAAGCATCTTTGTAGGTATTTTAGACAAAGCAAACTCTTCTGGATCATGCATTAAGTTAAAATGCACATCGTCAATGCCACTAGTCTTTGCCCATGTTAGAAACTCATCTATGTAGAAGATATTTTGTACATTCCAGGTAACACAAATTTGAAAACTTAGCGGATACCCTTGGACCTTTAATTCTTGAAACTTTTTAATGTTACGATTAACTGCGGTCCACTTTGCACCGTCACGTTCGTATTCAAACTTATTGCCTACGTTATCAATACTAAACGCAATCTGTACTTGTTTAAAGTGTTTCCATACCTCGTGTTGCTTAGGATATTGTGTACCATTTGTATTATAATGTATATCGATATTACCAGCATATCCCTGGTCTACTGCACGTTGTAATAGATCAAAATGCTGTTTGATAAGGAACGGTTCACCGCCAGTAAACTCAAAGTATCTTATGTCAGACAGCATACTATCTACATTTTCCCAAAATCTATTGCTTTTACGTGGCCATTGCCCTTGTTTAAGCCAATCTTTTCCTATGTGATCTTTTCCATGTTGAGCAACTTGTTCTTGAGCCCACTTACTGCTACTCCAACTACCACATATACGACACTTTAGGTTGCATATGTTGCCTAGTTTTAAGTCTAAAAACTGTAACTTAGTGCCGTTATTGCTACTGTAATCAACTTCAACGCCAGTGTCTTCACTAAACTTTTCTAGCATATACTCACGTTTAGATTTTTTGCCTGAGTCTTCTTCTAACCAACATCTTTCACAACTGCTTGGTTTTTCACCACGGCGGAAACTGCGTCTAAGATCACGCATCGTTTTACTGTCGAATGCATCATCTAATGTGTCCTGAGTTAAATCGATTCCAGATATTTCCTGTGTAGACAAACAGCAGGGACGCACTTTTCCTAACGGAGTAGTTTCTAAACTAATCCAAGGGAGTATGCATTTTGTATCCTTATCAGTATCTTCATTAATTGGCATAGTCGTTTAACCTTTTTAATTCTGGAAATATATCAAAGAAGTTTTCCTTACGTAATTTATCAAGTTTATCTAAATTCTTAATTAGATCAGGAATTAAACTACTATTGTCTGTTCCTAACATAAAGTTCATTGCACTTTTAAATCCATTAATAGCACGTTTAAATTCATCTTTATCTTCTAGATAAGAAATGTGGTCATTATAAATTGCAAGTACTTCTTGTTTCATTACCTCTGGCAATACATCAATTCTATAATATTCCGGGCCTTGAAGTATGTTAATGTTCCAATCCATTGGTTTTAGTAAACCAAGTTCAATCCATTCTTTGTGGAAATCTGGGATATGATAACTGTTCATGATACTCAGTGTGCTTGAAATATAAAAGTCTACGTCGGGACAAACTTTCATCATACGTTCACGGTTAGCTACTGTTTGATTCCACTTAGTACCTTTACGCATTAGTTCACCACGAGCATAACTAGCATCCAAGCTAGCACCTACACTTACTTCATCAAACTCTTTCCAGATCTCAAAAACATCCCTGCCTTTAAATACTGTCTCACTAAAATTAGTATTGTATACAAGTTTAACGTCTGTGCGGCCTTGCTTAATTAACTCGTCCAACAGGTCCCAGTGTTCTTGCATCATTAGTGGCTCGCCACCAGCAAAGTAAACTTCCTGGAAGTAAGGCACATGCGGCAATGTTTGTTCCCAGATATCTGTCTTAAACCGTCCAGCATAAGTTACATTTGGGTGATCCTTGGGCAACCAACCGTACTCTTTGTACTCTTTTGTCCAATTACTACTAAAGATATCACCACAACTCCGACAACTAAAGTTGCATAAGTTACTAAACCTGATGTCATAGTAACGGATCTTTAACTCGTCGCTGGTTAATGTTTCCTTAATGTGATGCCCAAATGTTTGATTGCTTGAGTTTCTCATACTAAAAAACCCAGTTTTTTCTTGTTCATAACACTTAGTGCATTCCACACAGGGTTTATCAGCTAACATGTTTTCACGCATTTGTTGCATGGGTTTGTCACGCCATACCTCTTCCATGGTGTTTTCTTTTAGTGATCCAACAGGGTAATTATAGTCAGCTAGGCAACAAGGATATGCTTTGCCATCTGGATATCCGTGTATGTGAATCCATGGTAGCATACAAAATGTGTTACTCTTAACCAGCAAGTCTTTTTCACGTTCTGTAAACTCTGACAATGGCAGGAACAACGGCTCACGGCTCCCGTAATCCCAGGTATCCCAGTTAGCTTCTAACTTATCTGTCATAATGTATTGAACCAATCTTTCAATTCTGGAAATGTTGTCTCAAAGTTTTTGTTTCTTCTTACGTCATATTGTTGGTAAAATTGCTTAAAATCATTGTGTAGTTTAGGCATTTCAAATGCTTCATTGTGGGGTTTTTCCACAGTGTGTAAGTACTCAATAAGTCTAGTAACTTGACCACGTTCAAATTCATGTAAGTCCCACAACAATATATGTTTTAATCTACCTGCACATGTATCCTTAACATTCTGCGGCAATACTAAACAACTTTGGAAGCTAGGAAATCTAAGAATATTTAAACTAAACACTGCAAAGTCTTTACCCACTGTCTGCCTAGCTTCTAATATTTTAAAAATTAAGTCGGGTAACGTAGGCAAACAAAGTGCATTAACTGTCATCATACAATGTGTATCAATATTAGCTTCATGAAGTTTGCAGATATTATCCCACCATGCGTTAAAATTTAATCCGTCTCGTATGTATTCAGCTTGTATTCCTGTAGACTCACAACTAGTATATACGTCTAGACTAGGTAGATGTGTTCTTGCTTCAACTAAGCGATCAATTAATTCTGGCTTGCCGCCTAGGTTACTATTAATGGCTAATTTTGTTTGACTTTTATCAACATTCTCTTTAAACCATTCAAACAACCGCCACAGTTCAGGACTCATAATAGGCTCGCCGCCAGTAATGCGGAGTTCCTGTAACGTTAGATGCAGGTCTGATTCCCACCACTTAAAGAATGCTTCTATGTAAGGGTTATATTCGTTTAATCCAAATAATTGGTTCTCAGCATGTACATGAGTAAAATGATTGCGCCCATCACTAACGAGATCGGTATAGCTACCATTATTTTTTATATCCTTTACCCAAGTAGTACTAAAAGCAGGATTACAATAGCTACAAGCAAAATTACATGTCCTATCAAAGGAAATTTCGAGTGTTCGTAGGTTGAAGTCTGATTGATCATTTGCATTGCTCGTACGAAAGCCATCATTGAGTAGTTCCTCTGAGTATATCTTACTCTTATATATACGATCTGACACATATTCAGGACCCATGTCCTCAATTTTCCAGCAATATTCACAACCACTAGGACGTTCGCCAGCACACATCTGCGCTCGTTGTGCTTTTTTCTCTGGAGTATTGTGCAGGAGTTTAGGGTTTGACTGCACTTCAATTGGATCAATTTTGTGAGGCAGTGGATGATGGCAACTAGTAGTCATACCTGACCCTAGCCATACAGTAGCGTTATACCATTTAGCACCACAGAAACTAGCACTTTTTGTATCAAGTACAGTCTGCTTAAACTCTAAATCATCCATATTTTTGCTCATATGCTTTTTCAAATTCTTCTTCTGAATGACTTTGCTCGTTGTTGCACCATTGACGTTTAAAATATACATCATACATCTTGTGTTTGGCTTCTAAAGACCATGATTCAGGAATCAAATGGGCCTTTACAGACCAAAAAAGTCTATTCATTTCTTTATCTGTTGGCATTGTATTCGCATGTACTCCAAAATTCTGTCATCTCTGGGAATGATTCTAAAAAGTTAGTGCCTCTTCGGCGATCGTGTTCATTAAAAAATCGGTAAAAGTCTGCTTGTTTGCGTTCAACGTCTGTTGTTCCTTCTTGCATCCATTGTAAGTCACGACGCATTTTTAATACTTCGTAGTCTTTAAAGCCGTGCATTTCATCCAAGTTATCATTCATAAAGTTAATGCAATCCCACAAACATTGCTGATAGCTCTTTGGAAGTATCTGCATACTCTGCCATTCTGGAGTTCGTAACAACGGGGTGTCGAACCATATCCGTTGGTACGTAGTAGTGTGGGTTTTGCGCAAATATAAGATGTGTTCCAATAATTGTTTGAGACTAACAATGCTAAGATTATTCATTGTAATAATAAAGGTTAAACTTGAACGCTCTGGGACGTCTGTTATAAATTCTTCACATCTATTTATTGCCAAGTCAAAGTCCAGTCCGTGACGTATATACTCTGCTTGTTTGCCCCAGGTATCCAGGCTAACAAACTGCATAAAATGTTCTACTGTTCCTGGATTTGCTGTTAATCGTTGCACGTATCCTTTGTACTTGTCCCATACCTTGGGTTCTGTGCTAAAGTTACTGGTAACGTTTAAGTGTAAGTCGGGCTTGGGATTTTCCAATACATAATCAAACACCTTGTATGTATTAGGATCCATCATAGGCTCGCCGCCTGTCATACGAAAATGTTTTAAATCTTTGTATAAGTCAGGCCACCACTTCCAAAATGCTTCTCTGTATGGGTTAGTGTCCTTGTTAGGTATAGCCCTACGTTCGCCTGTAAAATGATTTGGGTCGTTATGCGGGATGCTGGTAGGAAACGGCCCATGTTGCTTTGCTTCTTTTGTCCATGTACTGCTAAACTGTGGGCTACAATAACTACACGCTAGGTTACAGGCATTGTTAAAGTTAACTTCTACGTAACTGGGATTAATGTCTGCAAGCGGGTCTGCTACAATCTCTTGAAAACTGTCCATTGCCCAGGGCTCACCGCTGCGGTAATGTCTGTCACTTAACGCACCTTGCTTTTCTATGTTCCAACAATAGTCACATTCACTATGCTTTACCTTGGTCATTGGGTCTACCATTTCAGCACGGCGTTCTTTTTTATGTTCTGTGTTATGTAAAGCACTTGGATTATCTGCAAGAGGCTCTACAGGAATCTTATGCAATGGCGGATGGTAACAACTGTTGGTATGCCCTGTGGTTAAGTGTAGGCTTGTTTGCTTCCACTTAGCCAAACAGAAACTACCGCTTACTCCGGCTAGTTTTGCTTTAGCTATTTGTGCATCGTCTAGATAATCACTCATAACAAGTTACCACCCTTCAATCCTCCTAATTACTTCTAGTTCTGTAGTCATTGGATCATGTTCTTGGTAAGTTTGCTTATAGTAATGCTTAAAGAATTTACTCTGTTCTGCTGTGTAATCCACAATAGGGAGCAACAATTTTCGTCTAAGTGTTGCTCCCCACTCATGGAAGTTTTCCACTGTGTAGTCATGTTTTTCCCAGAGGGCATGCAATGCAGCAAAGTCTCTGACCTCATGCCAATCCCAGTCGGTACACATTAACTTGTAGGTGCCATATCTTGCACCTAACATTGCTTCAAATCCGTACTCGCTATCTTGACCCACACTATGCCATATACACAATTTGTCATAGTTTCTAGCATGAACATATTGGTGGAATTCTTCCAAACTAGGTTTTGCGCCATTCTTAAGGCACATTTTAACCCCTTCTCTAAAACCTGCTCTCCAGGCATGGTAAGCATCACCATTGGGATATGTAGTAGAGTAAACATTATTCATTGCTTTGTATCTAAAATCAAAACAAAATTCAACTACAGTTTCGTCACTACCGTCTGTTGCTTCGTGCGTTTGCATATTGTTAACAAACTCACGTGTCCAACAACTTAGGCCTCCGTTGCCATACATAAGTCCATTAATTACATTACGTGCCTTCCAACGGAACACAAAGTCCTCGTACTCTTTTGGAATATCTAACTGTAAATCAAAGAAGTTTGCATCAGGGATATTGTCACCATCAATGAGTATAAACCGTTCTGTGTCACTGGCCGCGGCAGCGGCCTTATGTGCCGCATCACTACCTTCAACTCCGTCTATACGTTTAGCCCAGGGTACTAAATTCTGTATTTCAATCCAAAATTCTTCCTTTTGTGGTTCGTCATAACTAAGATAGATGCAATCTAAATCTGCGACATCAACCAGCATCTTCCATTTCCTTTAGTATCTTGATGCGGTTATCGCGCAACTGATCTTTTTCTTCATCATATAATCGTAAATCATTATTTTGATTATACACTTCACAATTATAACTTATACTCCAGCGTTGCCCATCACTGCGGAAAGGCCATACGCTGTGGTTTAACCAATTTGGAAAACAATATAAATGTCCAACAACAGGTTTAACTTTAAAACTAGATAGAGACAGTGATTGGCTTCTGCCATCCCAGAAGTTAATCATACCCGCACTAGGGTCATGATCTTCAAGTAACCATTCTCGTTCAATGTCATCAGGTAACTTAAAGTAAGCAACTCCGCTAACATGTCCACTGTGTGTATGCGGCGGGTTAAAGTCACCAGCTATACTAACGTTCCCCCAAACATCCTGAATATTTACAGTAATGGCCATATCTTTAAGATGTCGTTCAATAATCTCAGCGTGTAAAGGTGTAACCACACCTTTCTTATAACTCCATTCATTTAAAATAGTACTCGTGTAAAACTTACACGATATATCTGATAAAGCTCTTACTATTAACGGAGTTGCAACTTCGTCCAGCATCTCCTCATTAATATTAAACTCTTTAACATTGTTACCAGCTAATCCATAACTGTTATCAACTTCTTTAGGTGTTCGATAGTACGAGGTTTCATCTATATCTTCACTTTGTGTTGTAAAGATATCCTGCATACAGGTTACTAACTCTGGTTCCATTTGTGTTCTAAGAATATTACAACTAAATGGTCTAATTATTTCGTACTTGTCATCTGGTATATTACCAAGACTGTCTTCAACGCGATTCAGTGCCATCGTCAATTTCCTTTATACAAAAATATGGATTGTTTTCTAATACTTCTGCTTCTGGTGTCTCGTCCCAAAACGTACTAATTCTAGTATCTATCCATGTAATTTTACCATCAATAACTCTATGATCTACAGGGCTACGAAGAGGAGCGCCGTAGGGTAGAACTACGTAATCTTCCTCCCATACTTCCTCAACAGGTACAGTGCAAGCATCTTCAGTTCTGTATTCACCAGTTTCTGTATTATATTTTAATCTATATTCAGTTTCTACTTTAGTATTAAAATCAATGGATGCAAGTGCCTCACTAAGGGCACTAAATCCCGAGTCGTTGTTCATATCTATCTACCAATTCTTCAGTGCAAAAAGTTTTTTGGAAATAATGGAACGGATAATGTTGTGCATACCCTCCCACTATAAAATCAAAGTTATTCGTAAGTGTCCATCTAACTGAATCACGCCA
>Ga0209815_1000652_pt1 | contig 25078 bp, 28 predicted proteins | sample CoawatmetaG00DNA_FD_187507 | JGI IMG/M metagenome (GOLD analysis project Ga0209815, IMG submission 187507) | Marine microbial communities from the West Antarctic Peninsula - Coastal water metaG002-DNA (SPAdes) (version 2) | ecosystem: Environmental > Aquatic > Marine > Coastal ...
ATCTATATTTACTAGAATATAATAATATTTATGAATAAATCAATAAGAAAAGAAAGATTTATACGTGTTTCATCTAGAAGGGTGGATGCAGCGATCAGCGCTATCAATGCGCTTGAAAATTTATCTAATAAAAATAATTATGAATGGAATCAATCTGAGATTGACGAAATATCGGGATCACTGATGGCACAAATTAAATTAGTTATGGCAGCATTTGGGAGTTCATCAGCCTCTGAAAGATATCAAAAATTAATTGAACAAGATAGATTGCAGCTAAAACTGCTAGAGCAATCAGATCCGGAGGTTTTTAAATTAGCAACAGCCCAACTTCAAGGAAAGAAACTACCAATTGAATTAAAACTAGATAAAAATGAATCAGAGCTTCTAAATCAATTTAGAGAATTATACGAAGAGTTAATAAAAGTTCCTTTAAGCTCTTCAAATAAATTGTCCTCGATCGAACACGATCCCAATGATTTTTTTATAACGGACCCAAGATTTAATCTTTCGAGACTTACTGCCGCTCATAATCATGACCGTCTTGAATGGATGCAATTTGGCAAAACATTAAGAGAGATTCAAGCAAAAGATAGCCCATATTCAAATCAGCCTTCCGGTGGCTCTTCGCTCAGCCATTTAACCTGGGATATAAAACAGGGAAGGGTGATACAAGATTCAAAAAATATACTATTTATATAATTTCTTCAATGTATTATGTAAAGACATAAAATCTCTTAATTTAAAAAAATATTTTGACTAGACAGTTAGAACTTATTCCATCTTTTGCAGATGATGATTGGCAGCAAAAGAAACTCTCACAACCGAGTAACACTATCTCAGTTGCTACCTTATTTTCAGGTATTGGAGCAGTTGAGCATGCGCTCAAAAGGCTGAAACTTAAATCTAAAATAGTCTTTGCTGGCGACATAGATCGTCACGTAAAAGATGCATATTTTGCTAATCACGATCTTGATCCACAGGATTGGCATGATGATGTCACAGATTTTTCAGCAAAAAAATACAAAGGCAAGGTTGATCTTTTGGTGGGTGGAAGTCCATGCCAATCTTTTTCTATGGCAGGTAAACGAGCAGGCCTTGATGATACTCGTGGAACTTTATTTTATGATTTTGTGAGGGTGATTAAAGAATCAAATCCCAAAATCTTTGTATTTGAAAATGTTCGCGGTTTACTGAATCATGATAAAGGCAATACATGGGCTGTCATGAAAATTGTCTTTGATGGTTTAACAAACTATTCTTGGAGCTTCAAGATTCTTAATAGTGTTAACTACGGCGTTCCTCAATCTAGAAATAGATTATTTGTGGTGGGTATTCGCAAGCAAATTTTAGGGGTGCGTAACGCAAATAAACCTTTTTTATTTCCTCAGCCAATTGAGCTAAATAAATCAATGCAAGATTTTTTAGAGGATCACATAGACTCTTCATACTACATGGGCGAAAAGGGCGTTAAATTTGTTACCAAAATAAAAAATCAACAAAAACATTACACGCAAATTAATGGTGAAATTGCCTTGTGTCAAAAAGCAAATCAGCAAACAAATTGGCATGGAGATTTTATTTTTGAGGAAGTTGAAAATAAATTAAATTTTGATGAGTTTATCTTTGGCGTGAAGCAAGTCGAAAAAAAGTATTACCTATCAGAAACGGTAAAAAAATATGTACTGTCATCTGGAACAAAAAACTATAAAGCTGCGCCAGGCACCGACCCTGAAATAGCTAGAACTTTACTGCAAAGTATGCATAAGATGCATCGATCAGGTGTCGACAATTATGTTTCTCACAAGGGAAGGCTTAGAAGATTGACTCCTAGAGAGTGTTTAAGATTAATGGGCTTTAGAGATTCCTTCAAAATTGCTATCAGTGATACTCAGACATACAGGCAAGCAGGCAATAGTATTGTGGTGGATGTCTTGATCGCCCTTTTAAAACAAATAGATATTTCTCAATATGGAAGAGAGCTTTAAGATTATTGATCATGAATTTTCCAAGCGCCACATTCCGCTTGTGGATTCATTTGTCTTAACAAAACTTGGAGAAGGGCATGGTGAAGCAACTTTATATCTTGGTGGCAAGAAAGACCATGAAAGTATTTTAAGTTTTTTTGATAAGATTCCCTCTAATTCAAAATTTACGGCATACCTTGCAAAATCAAATCTTCTAAAAATATTTAATTTCTATGAACCTTTTTTTTACAATCCTCACAGCTTCTATCTCAGTAACGGTCAATTAATCTCATTCAAGCAAGACTTAGCAATGCACTATGAGAAATGCATGAACCAAATAAATAAATGCGATGAGCTTATACCCAATGAATTTGAGTTATTGAAAACTGATTCTCAGGGAAGGCTTTACTTAAGAGTTTTTTCTGACAGTTTATTGAGAAAATTATTCTTGCCATATTCGGTTAAAGTCTGCTTTACATTAGTTCCATTGCATCCAAACAACAATTTGGCTATCTTAATAGATTGCTATCCTTACATAGCATCAAAAAAACATAATATTAAAGTTGGAGGAAAGAGTTTAAAAGTAGAATTTAACTACCTACATAAATCTTATTAAACATGTCAACACAACTAGAATTACCCCCACAAGCCGAAACATTTATTGATTCACAGAGACAATATGGGTACAGCTTTCATTCAGCGCTCGCCGATATTATTGATAATTCAATTTCAGCCAAATCTAAAAATGTGCTTATAAATTTTTACCCAGGCGAGAATAGCTTAACTATTATAGACGATGGGTTGGGGATGACGTCGAAGGAACTTATTGATGCGATGGTTTTTGGGAGCGGCAACCCCTCTAAAGAGAGAGATCCTGATGACTTAGGAAGATTTGGAATGGGTCTCAAGTCAGCAAGTCTCTCACAGTGCAAAAGATTAATAGTTATATCCAAGAAAAAAAATAAATTAGCAGGTGCAATTTGGGATGTAGATCTCATTAAAAAAACTCGTAAATGGATATTGGAAAAATTAAATCAGGGGGATATTAAGAAATATCTTAATCAGCATGAAGTAGATAGTTTTCATGATGGAACTGTTGTGATTTGGGACAATATTGATTCAATGCAAGGAAATTTAGATGAGCAAGCTGACGAACAAAATAGAAGCATTGCCTCTGCAAAAGATCATCTGCGGCTAACATTTCATAGATTTTTAGAATTAAAAATCAAGCCATTGATTATAACTTTTAATGGAGAGCAATTAAATTCCCTGAATCCATTTTTAGAAGGAAAATCTCAAGAAACTCCTGTTCAACAAATTCCCATACCAAACACAAAAAAATACGTCTCTATGCAGGGTTTTACCCTGCCATCAATGAATCGGATGTCAGCTAAGCAAAAAAAAGAATTGGAATTAGATCAAGGATTTTCACATACACAAGGTTTTTATATATACAGAAATAAGAGATTAATTTCATCAGGTGGTTGGTTTGGTTTGGAAAGATTTCAGGCTACCACTGATCTATCTAGGGTGAAGGTAGACGTTCCAAATTTTTTGGATAAGGAATGGAACACAGATATAAAAAAAACTCAAATGAGACCGCCCCCCGCAATTTTAAATGCAATGAAAATACTATTAAGACAGTTCCATGATCCATCAAAAAAAATATATAAAAGAAAGGGTAAGAAAGCGATTGAGAAATCAAGGTTATGGCTTAGAGCAGAAAATACAATAGAAGATATTTTAGTTGCTCAATATGGTTTAGATGAAAAAGCGGACTCTTATAAATTACTTCTAAATTCTTTGAATAAAAAACAGACCAGCTTGCTGGATAAACTCATCTCAGATGTTGTAGAAGAAATTCCTTATGCATCTATTTTTGCTGACTACGCAGACAAGAAAGTTAAATAATAATCATTATGTACCAAAGTATTTTAAATCAAGCTAAGGGTGAACGCTCAAATTTAGAGAAATATAAAAAGAAACTTCTTAACAAAGATGAAATTCAGCAAATCGTAGAAAGAATTTGCACTACTTATAAAGAAGAGTTGGGAGACACCTATCAAGATGTCTTGCAAGCCATGTTAGTAGAATTGATTAATGATGGCACTAGAACTATCGGCATTAATACGATCATAGATGAAGGCCATAAACCATGGCTTTCAAACAAAATGCCTGATATCACTCCTTTATATTGGAATAAATACAATGATCTTTTGTCCGGGCAATACAGCAGGGCTTTAACGGAAGCTACCAGTAATGATACTCATGAAATTTTAGATAGGCTTGCTGACCCAGATACTGAATCTTTTAATAAAAGAGGCTTAGTTCTTGGAAGTGTTCAAATGGGTAAAACCTTGAATTATATTGGTTTAATTGCTAAAGCTGCAGATGCTGGCTATAAATTTATTGTGGTCGTCGCTGGTGCAACAGAAGTTTTAAGAAGTCAAACTCAAAGAAGAGTGGACGAAGGCTTTATCCATCAGCCGAGTTCCGTTTCTGGCAAAACACAAACTGAAACCCAGGGAATTCTCCCAATCTCACTAACCGATGTTCGGCATGACTTTAATAAAATGAAGAGGGAGACTGGTTTTAATATTAAGCAAACGAACGTACCCGTAATAGTTGTGGTTAAGAAAAATAGTAAAGTGCTAACTAATCTTCTCGAATGGATCATTAAATCATTAGCACTTCAAACTGAAGAAAAGAAGACAGGTGAATTAATCCGGCCAAATAATGAATTCAAGACTGATGTACCAATGCTTTTTTTGGATGATGAGGCTGATTATGCCAGTGTGAATACGAACGAAGAGGGCGAAGATCCTACAGCTATCAATAAGGTTATTCGCAATATTCTCCAAAGATTTTCTAAGCGAAGCTATGTAGCATATACAGCCACCCCATTTGCAAATATTTTTATTAATCCAAAGTCTTATGAGGATGCATCAAATGATAAAGATTTATTTCCTGAAAACTTTATATATAAAATTGGGTTTCCAAGTAACTATATGGGCCCAAATTCATACTTTGGAGATAACGCATCAGGCGCGCTAGTAACAATTCTTTCATCAAAAGTTAATGATCGCATGCAAGATAATTTTATTATCGATCGAGAGAATGATTATTTTGAGGTTACTGCATTAACAAGTGAACTAAAGCATGCAATTCGAAATTTTATTTTGATCGTCGTAGAAAGGAAATTGCGTGGACATATAGAAGTTCATAATTCTATGATGATTAATGCTCAATACAGAATTGCAATTCAAAACGGCCTAAAAGGTAAGGTAAAAGAATATTTAAATGACCTTGTAAAATCATGCTTGGCCAATCATGCTCTCCCTGAGCACAAGGCAATCAATGACAAACACATTGAAGCCTTGAGGATTTCTTTTGAGCGCGAATTCACATCAAAGGATATTACATTTGGTGATGACAAGAGAGAGTTTAGTGAAATTCTTAAAAATCTTAATCTCGCTGCATCAATAGATGTCTTAGCAATTCATGGGCAAGCAAAAACAAAAGATCACTTAAGCTATGATGATTTCCCAGAGGGCAGAAATCTCATTGCTATTGGTGGGTTTTCTTTGTCTCGAGGCCTGACGCTTGAAGGCCTTTCTATTTCATTTTTGGATAGAACAACAAAGATGCAAGATACCTTGTTGCAAATGGGCCGCTGGTTTGGTTATAGGGATGGATATGAAAATTTATGCAGATTGTATATAGACCGACAGTCTCATGAATATTATGTCGAAATAAATAACACTATTAATGCACTCTATGCTGAATTAGAGTTTATGCGTTCATATAATCTTACTCCCAAAGATTTCGGCTTAAAAGTAAGAGAAGTTCCTGGAGCTCTTGCCATTACAGCAAAAAATAAAATGCGTTCAGCAACTATCAGAACGAGTTCATGGGATTTTTGGGGTACTAAATATCAATCGGTTCACTTATTTAGCGACGTCGAAAATAATATTAATAATTTAAATGCTGCAAAAGAACTGGTTAGTAATATTTCACCTCCCGACCTTTCATTTAAAAGTAACGGCAAGCTATGGAGACAAGTTAATGCTCAGCATGTTGTAAACTTTTTACAATCTTTCCAAGAACCATCAAGACAATATGGGCTGTCAACCATGGTCCGAAAGTTTGTAGAGGAAATACAGTCTGTGTACCCAGAATGGAATGTTTGGTTCACTACCAATCGTTCACCAAGCTCGCAATTAGAGTCTGTTCGCATTGAAGATGACCGAGCTATACCTTATTCTTCGATCAATATTGATGGCGATGCGTTTGAAGTTCATCAGAGTTTAAGGCAGGTTACGTGTCAACCCATAGATAACGTCATCAGTATCAAGAACGCTCAAATAGGTGGATCTGATATCGAGCAACAGATTTTAACGCCCAGTGAATTTGATCGGTTTAAAAGATCTTATGATGCAGCAAAGCTAATAGAAAGTGATGATGCAACCACAAAAGCTATTAAGAATTCATTCGTGAGGGCAGCATTCTCCTGCCCAACTCTTATAATTAATCCAATTGTTACCTATCATGCTGACCGTGATGAAAATAATAAGATTACTAGGAAATGGCTTAGCAATGAAGATGTGGAAGTTTTTATGGGTTATTCGCTTAGTTTTCCTAGCTTAATGCCAAACGGAGAAATTCCTAAAGGCAATAAACAGAAATGGGCATATGCTCCATTGGCTATAGAGCAAGAGAAAGATAAGTATGATGAAGAGTATCTCGAAGAAGAGTTTTATGGCGAAGATTAACCAAGGAGTAGCTTATGAATGTAGTTGATCAGTGGCTGAATTTAAATCCTGATACCTTATACCCTCAAGGCGATCCTCTTAACAAAGAAAATATTTATTTTTTGCAATCTAGAAATGCTCAAGGTCAATACTTACTAGTAGCAGAGCTTGATTCTCAGATAGATATTAAGGTCCTTCCATCAATCAAAGGAATTACAGTTGACCTTATACAGAGCTCAGTATTAATTCTTACCTTGGAGAATACAGATAAAATTGAGCTTTTTGCTAGGTTTTGCGATCACCTAGCTGAAATCACTATTGGATTAAAAGAAGAGGCCTTGGTCCATAAAACAATCTCTATAATCAAGGACTACTCTTCTGTTTTCTCATCATCTAGGTCTGGGATGGATAAGAATGTTCAAATAGGAATGATTGGAGAATTGTACGCTATAAGATCTCATCTCTTAGACAGCATTGGTCCAGAATTATCAATTCGAGCCTGGATTGGCCCTGAGGGTTCAAAGCAAGATATTGTAGCTGATGATTTTTGCATTGAAGTAAAAGCGCATCGGAAAGGTTTTTCGGACACAATAACCATTTCATCCATAGAGCAGTTAGATTCTCCTTATAGAGATAAATTTTTTATCTACAAAATTGATTTATCTCCCTCTGAATCCACTGACTCCATTTCTTTAGATGCACTGAAAAATTCAATTTTTAATTCCTTAAAAAATAATGCTGCAGAGCAAGAAACTTTTTTGGATCACTATGATGAGTTAACCAAAGACGCAACTGAAATACAATTGAGAGAGAGATTTAGGGTTGAGTCAGAGACTGTGTACCAGGTAACAAAAGATTTTCCCATGATTGAATCAAGAGATCTAAAGCAATCAATAGTCCAGAGCTCAATCAGCTATAAGATGGATGTTACTTTCTTAGATGAATATAAGATTCACAAATCCCTAACTGAGATCATTTTAAATGTGTGAAACTATAGAAGAACTTGCTGAATTTAGAGAGCAGTTTTTAAATGATATTCTTTCATATTCTAATAGCGAATCTATCTTTAATGAAGAAGGCTTTTTAAAACTTTCAATTGATAAGATTTTTGAAGAAGGCGATAAATATGAGCCTATTGAGGTATCTCATAACAAGATCCCAACTAAAATACATGCATATGCTTATGGAGATGCAGATGGCGTATTATCGATCTTTACATCAAATTTTATGCATCTTGAGGGAGAGTGGACCGTCCCCCAGAATAGAGGTGATGTAATAAAAATCGTTGAAAGAGGAAAGAGATTTATCGAAAAGTCTATGAAAGATGTTTTCACCTCTGATATGGAGCCCACAGGCTCAGACTTTTCTGCAGCTAAGAATATCCGAGGATTAATGAATGGCAACTTAGTGACTTCTATTTCACTCTATTACTTGACTGATGGTTTGCTCTCAGAAAGAACTAAGAACTATAGCGTTGAAAAGATTAACAATATAAATGTATTTGTTAAGCCATATGATATTAAATCTTTATGCGAGATGTTTGAATCTGATTCTGGTCAAGAAGACTTTACCATTGATTTTGACGAAGTCTGTGATGGTTTGATAGCTCTATCAACAAACCTAACAGGCTTACAATCATTTTTGGCTGTAATGCCTGCTACGGTTTTAGAGGAAATATATTCTGTCCATGGGCAGACGTTACTAAAAAGTAATGTAAGAAATTTTTTAAATTTTACGAATAAAAAAAATCAAAAAATGAGAGAAACCATGGCCTATGAGCCTGAAAAATTCTTTGCCTATAACAATGGTTTGACGGTTACAGCTACTGATATTGAATTCGAAAAACTCGACTCAGCTATTAAAATAAAAAAACTAACTAACCTTAATATTGTTAACGGTGGGCAAACTACATGTAGTATTTTTTTTGCTCCCAGGGATAAAAGCTGGAAGTACGCTAACAGCATAGATTTATCAAAAGTTTTTGTACCCATGAAATTAACAGTAATTAATTCTTCTAAAGAGGAAGATGAGGAAGCTTATGAGCAAGCTGAGGATTTTAGAAGTGATATTGCAAAATATGCTAACTTCCAAACCGCAGTAATCAACGCAGATTTACAAGCCAATGATCCATTCCATGTTCGCCTTCATAACATTAGCAAAAGATTAAGGACACCACCCGATGTAGATGGGATCCAGTCATACTGGTTTTATGAGCGTATGAAGGGACAGTATAATATTCTTAAAAAACTTCATAAAAGCGGCCCAAAATCTTTTGCTAAAAAATTTCCTACTCCACAGAAAATTACCAAAGAATTTATGGCAACGCTTGAAAATACTTGGAGAATGATGCCTCATGTTGTTAGTGGTGGGGCAGGAAATAATTTAACAGTATTTTATAAAAATCTAGAAAAAGAATTCAAAGAGAATGAAGACAGGTTCAGGGATCCCTTTTATAGAGCAGTTATATCTAAAAGAATTATTTCTAAGGAGATTGCAAAAATTATAGGCTCTAGTGACTGGTTTCAGAAAGAAACATATTTAAAACCTTTCGTGACACATTACACCCTCTCCTTAATTCTATACAAGTTGAGATCTAATAATCAAGAATTAAATCTTAATGCTGTTTGGGACCGTCAGGCAATCACAGATTCATTGAGAAAGCAGCTCGATCACACAGGTAAAATTGTAAATATGAAGTTTATGGATGGCAGTTTTACACATAATGTTGCATTTAGAGAGTTTGCACGAAAAGAAACTACATGGAAAAAATTTAAATCTGTCGACCCTGATTTACAACATCTTGAAAAGATAGATATCTTATTAGCCTCTGAGGTTGAAGACGAAGAAGAAGAAACCTCAAAAATTGGAAAGGTGAGTGGTGAGCTTGAAAGCATGGAAACTATTCTAAAGAAATCGAAAAATGAATGGGATGCATTAATCCAATTTCAATATGAAAAGGGATATATCTTTGGATCTCCAGAAATTTCATTACCCACTCTTGCTGCCAATATGCAAACTTCAAAAAAAGTACCTTCTGAAAAGCAATTTAAATTTCTAAGTAAGATTATTAATAAAGCAAAGAGAGAGGGATTTACTTATAACGAAATGCTGGAAAAAAATTAACATAAATGGCTGAATACAAAACTTTAGTTTCTTCAGTTTTCACAGATAGAGATGTTGTGCTCAAAGATCTCTTAAGCACCTTATTCCTAGATATATATAAATCAATTAAAGATGGCGTAGAAATCTACGATATAGCCCTTATTGAAGATTTAAAAGGGTATCCTGAGGAATTAGATTTAGCTAAGACAGCCCAAAGATTTTACTATAAACACTTTGGGATAGAGTCACTACCCAAAAAAGATGCGACATTTTCCTTGGGAAGCATCAAGGGCTTTATTGACTCTCCAAATATTTCTAGACAAGGCGACTTGAAACAAAGACTTTCTGGTATCTTAGAAAAAAAATATAAGTTTAGACAGTTAGACCAATTCGCAAATCTTGCATCTCAAATAGTGAAATGGAGGAATGTTTGGGCTCATGACGGAGGTTTTCAAAATACATCTCAAGCATCTGTTCTTCAAGCGAACTTAGCATTACTTCTAAAAACCTATCCTGATGATCTGCAAAATAAGATAGATGGTTTTGATTCTTATGAAAAGTTTATAAACGATACTTTTCTTGGCTCGATACTAGATCTAAAAAAAATTAATGAAGAGGAGGATATTGATGCCGAGCTTTCCAGCCTCATTCAGCAAGCTGATGTGTCAGATAACTTAGAGCAATTATCAGAAAATATTGATGAAAAGCTTATTGCATTCTCAGAAGATTCAAGGGAAGTAATGAAAAGGGTGGAGCAATCAATCGCTGGAGTTGAGAAAGTTGAAAATAGGATAGATAAATTAAATATCTCAACAAGCAGTATCCTCAGTGCTATTAGCTCGCTAAAGCTTAGCCTTGATGAAGCTGTGGTTAAAGCTCCTTTTAAGTCAAACCAAGATACTCTATCGTCACGCGATCAAGCATTGGTCAATGAGTTTTATCAATCTATGCAAGGTAAGGCTAAGCAATCTTCGGAGGAGAATGTGGAGCAAATGCATATGAGCTATTCAATCTCATCTGAAAATAGTTCAGAAGCTGAAAACTTGCATGAACTGAAAAATACCGAGTCCCCTGCAAGTGGAAGCTTAAGCGCCGAAGATGAAAATATACCAATTCTTCTTTCAGATGACGATATTCCTTTTTTAAGAGATCCTAAGGAAGGCTCTGCCACGCTAACAAAAGCTGAACTTAAAGATAATTTAATTGAGCTTAGGCAAGCAATTAAAACTGACATGAAATCAAAGCATTCTGACTTTCAGAACTGGCACAATATTTTGATGCGACCCATTACTGAAGACTTGATGGTCAATGGCTATGACTCACTGGATTTATTTAAAGATAGTCCTATTTTTTCTTATTACTATAACTCTACCCAAATGAAGGGCAAGCTTCTAGAGCAATCTGGGGCAGCAAAACAAAAGGAGGATGCAAAGCTCTTCATGGATGAGCAGATTCAACAGTTTTGGCCAAAAATTCAACAGCTCGTTAAATCCACATCCTTCTAAAATATGTACCGAACTGACAGAGTTATTTTTAATTATAGATCCAACCAAGTAGTTCCGGAACACATAGAGCCACTGGTTAGCTACTTAGATACATCCATCCCGGAGGATTGGGAGATTTACATAGAACCATTTTTAAATGGCTTAACTCCTGATATCTTACTAATGAATAGCCAAAGAGGTATTCATATTATTGAATGCAAACCAGAGCTAGATGTTTCTATTAGAAGATTGCAGGATATGGTTGATGAAATCAAAGAACTTTACTGTCCTCGAATTCAAGTTCATAGCCAAAAAAGTAAAGGTAAAACATCAAATATTTTTACCTCTTATGCCGATCTAACGTCATCTTGGGATGAGGTAAATAATAATCTCTCGGGTTTCAATAAACTGCCTCCACATTTTTCTATTCTTTCGAAAGAGAGTTTGAATCAGGGCTTTGCAGACTCCTTTAAATTAATGAAAGATGGACAAGAATTTTCATTTAATCCTTTGTATGCTGAGGATCTGCGATCTTGGCTTAGACCGTCGGAGTTTACGCTAGATCACAACGAAGCCTTTCCAAAATTAGACAAAAAGCAACAGGATCTTGCTCTTAAGGTAACCCCTAGACTTCAGAGATTTACTGGGTCAGCTGGCTCTGGTAAAACAATAGTTTTAGCTTCAAAGGCTGCTAATTTGATTGCAGATGGTAAAAAAGTTTTATTTTTAACATTCAACATCACATTAATAAATTATATTCGAGGTCTTGTTTTTCGAAATCTTGCTACTTTACTAGATGATGAAATTAAAAAACCAATTGGATCTATTGAAATCAGAAACTACCATCGGTTTGCTAAGCACTTTCTGAAGACTGTTAAGGGTCATAGTGGTTGGGGAAAAGCATATGATGAGTTATGGAGTGAGTATGATTATCAGCTTGTTTTGAATGAAAAGCTCCCCAATCTAGTTACACGATGTGTCAAGGAGAGCACTCTGCATGATGCAGAGATGTTCGATGCAGTTTTAATTGATGAGGGCCAAGATTTCCATCCTTTGTGGTGGGAAAATACTAAGCTATTTCTTCGAGATGTAGGCCAGGCATGCTTTGTATTTGATTTTACTCAAGACTTATACCGCAAAAAATCTCTATGGCCTGAACAGAAGTTCACCGGCTCTGGATTTCCGGGAGGAGCAGTTGCTAGATTAGGTATCTCTTATCGCTTGCCCAATTTATATCTTCCTAAAATTAAACACTTTTTAAAGCTCTTTCATTCTGAGCTTGATGCAGAAAAACTAGGTATTAATTTTCCTGAAACAAATCCTCAGAATAATCTTTTTGAAGGATGTAATGCTTCTTGGATTCAGATAGATGATGAGGCCAGCAATGACCAATGTGTCCAAGCTCTTTGCGACTATACCCCTTTAGATAGCGATTCATTTAGTTACTCAAGCTTATTATTTTTAGCCATGACCAACGAATGTGGGCTTCAGATTTGCAGCGCTTTAAATGCTCGCAATATATCAGTTACCCATACATTTGGATCAAAGGATGATGGTCTTTCGCGCTCACAAAAAACTGCTTTTAGCCTACATAAGAATCACCCTATTAAGGCCACAACCATTCACAGTGCAAAGGGTTTAGAATCTTCGATGCTTGTTTTACAAATTCAACCAGGGGCAAAAATTTCTCATGTTTACACAGCCCTGACAAGATTAAGAATGGGTGCCAACGAACAGTGCTCAATTATTGTTGTTTGTTCAGATCCTAAATATGCCGATTATGGTAAAAGCTGGTAATGGCAAGACATAGAGGAACCTATAAGCCTGATCATCCTGAGCCATATGAGCTTAGTCGCTCTCAAATTCAATCTTTCTTAAAATGCCCTGCTTGCTTTTGGATGAATAGGGTAAAAGGCATTAAGTTTCCGGGCATGCCGGGCTTTCTTTTAAATACTGCAACCGACACATTGTTAAAAAAAGACTTTGATGTATACAGGGAACTTCAGCAACCTCATCCATTCATGGCAAGACATGGTTTGGGTCATTTGGTACCGTTTAAACACGATGACTTTGAACTTTGGACCAAATCCCTGCAATTAGGATTAAGAGCAAGCTATGAGCCTGCTGACTTTATTATTGGTGGAGGTTTGGATGATGTTTGGCATAACCGTGATACTGACGAAATACATATAGTTGATTATAAAAGCACTGCTGGCAAAAGGAATGAAGAGGGCACAGCACTCAATCCAATCTCTTTATTTGGAACCTACAAGGAAGCATATAAAAATCAAATGGACATGTATCAGTGGATACTTAAGCAACAGGGCTTCAATGTTAGTAATATAGGCTATTTTGTATACGTAAATGGCGATCAGCATTTTCAAAATGGAATGCTTACAGAGGATGCAGATGCAGCTAATATGAAATTTGATGTTCAGCTTATTGAGTATGAGGGCAATTCAGATTGGGTAGAGCAATCTATTTTAAATGTGAAAGCGTGTTTAGATAGTTCTGACTGCCCAGATCATGCAGATTTGGGCTTTGGACCCAAAGGCGATAAGCAATGTGAGTATGCGCAACTTTTTGAGCAAATGAAGGAGCATAATTTAAAACTTGGATAATAGACCTGGCAATCATACTAACCGATATCTTAAAAATGAGTATTGAGCATAAGCTAGATCTTATCCTTCAGAGGTTAGAGGTTATTGAGAGTAATCTTGGTATTAAATCTAAATCTCTATTTGATAACCTTCAACCAACAGTGACAGTAGAAGATGCTGCAAAACTTATGGGCTGCACCCAACCAAAGATTAGGCAATACATTAAATGGAATATGCTTGAAACTTTTAAAGTTGGAGGTCGCAGGATGATTGTTTCTAGCTCACTTGCTGACCTAATTAAGTCAAATGCTAATGCCCAAAACAGAGATGGTAAAAACAGTTAACGTTTCAATCTTGAGTCTGTGACAAAATATATTTAGTTTATTTGCAATTATCCTCTTCCCTTATGGTCAAACAATTAGGTAGTATCAAGTAAGTACATGGAAGCAACGAATTCACTCAATATATTTACACCAACACAGACTCGTGTTGTTGAAGTTGCTACCCCACCTAAAGTAAACCCGCCTTCACTCAAAGAAGCTTTGCACATTGTGAGTCCGAAACTTTTACCTTTTGCTTTGAGCCTCAGTGGCAACATGGCTGATGCTGAAGATTTATGTCAAGCAACTTTGCTTAAACTGATTGAGAACAAAGATAAATTTCTTGCCGCAGAATATCCTCTCGCCTATGCAAGAAGAATTTTACGCAACGGCTTTATAGATAAATGCAGAAAAGATTCTAAAGTTGATTCATTGGATGAACTTAATCTTCAGCCAGTAATAGATGAAAACAAATTTAAGACTTTTGAGCATAAAGAACTCATGGATTGTCTGTCTAAACAAAATGAAACCGACAGAACTATTTTGGCAATGAAAGGTGCCGGTCATGACTACGATGTGATTCAAAAGTTTATCGGCAAAATTTCTAAAGACAACCTAAGAAAGAAAACCGAAAGAGCCAGAGTTTTATTGGCAGATTGTTTGGGGAGGAAGATGAGATGAATCAACGCCTCAAACTTCAACTGGCAGGATACGTGGACGATGGCATGGACTACGATAACTCTGCTGAGGTCAGAGACATGGTGGATGCATCTGATGTAGCTAGAGACTTTTATGACACCTTACTCTTTGCTAACCAACGCTTAGAAAATTTCTTTAAATCTAAGGATATGCACAAGACCAATAAGAAGCTTCATGCATTCATTGATGAAACCTTAGAGCCTAAAAACACTTTATGGACACGCTGGGTCCCTGCATCAGGCTTGATGATGGCAGCTGTTGCCATGCTAATGGCCTTTGGTCCTTTTATGACCCCAGTAACTGAAGCACCCACGCTATCAAACTATCAGGTCAGCATCCCTGACACTATTCCACAAGCACAGACCATAAGAAACTATCAAGGCAATACTGTCTGGTCGATAGCAGAATCAATGACCGAAGAAATGGATGCCACCATTTACCAAGTCATGTATGGCGTGTATCTGGCTAATGTTGACGCCTTCATTGGCAGCAACCTTACATCCATCAGGGCTGACAAAGACTTCAACAAGCCCGATAAAGTCATGATTCAAATGATGGATCCAGCCAGTGCTCAGCAGATGGTTGAAAGTTTTTTAAACTAATTCTGTCACAACCTTTCTCTTCCTCCGTTTAAGTATTAAGACCACTTAATAACTATCCTAAGGAGGGATCAATGATTGAGATACTCACAGCATCAGTAATATGGCTAATTGCCCTAACGATTTATTTGTTTGTTAGAAAGCTTAGAAAACCCAAACCAATGGATGAAATCAAACTCCAAAAAATCCATGTCATGCGTTTGGGACCCTTTTCTGGGCAAAGCAATTCGTTCAAAGGTAAGTCTGTTATATTCCTAATGCTGTTGAGCACTCTGTCTTATGCTGGAGTGGACCTTAAAACTCTAGATAACTTCCACATTGATGATTTAAGTGAGAATGAGCTAACAGTTGCAAAAGTTGCTGAGGATGTTGAAGATCAAACGCAGCTAGGCTTTCACATGGAAAGACCTCATTGCATTCCTAACTATCCTTACCTAATGATGGAAGTACCAAAAGAGATTCCTAAAGGAGCAAACGTTTACGCAAAAATGACAGTGGATAAAAATAAACCCAGTAAAGCTAAGCTTTATCTAGAGTTTGTGATTGATGCATCAGATGGTAAGAAAGTTGGTTGGTTTGCACTCAAGAAATTTCCATCCTTCTATAATGCTTCTAAAGTAGAGATGAAGTTTCAACCAGTCACAGGCATGAAGAATCAAACGTTTATATTGGATGGCTTAAAAGATTCCACCTATCAAGCGCAGCAAATCTGCAACTCAGGTCACATGCTAAGAGCTTCTAATAAGCAGGTTAAGATTTAAGTTTCTCGAGCTTATTAGCTTGGGGCTTAACAATCTAATCTTGCTTGGCATTTCTTAATTATTATATTCATTTTCCTTAAGTTTTATTCGTATAAAAATATATGTACTATTATTTTATGAAAGATAAAAGCGATAAAGATTCGGATAAAGATAAAAAAATCAAACGAACAGTTGATCTCTTTGGTGAAGTCGATATTGAGCTTAAAGAGAAAATAATTGCTGCCAATAATGCTGCTAATGAAATAAGAAAAAGCAAAAGAAGAAAAGTGCAGAAAGCACAACAAGAAGAGGAAAGAAATCTTCAAAAAACACAAGAAAAAAAGAATGAAAAATATTTCTATGAGATATTTAAAGATAATTTCTATTCAGCACTCAAAGAGACAAAAAAATATTTATCATGGGGCAGACATACCTCAGGATTAAATAAATCAAAATATGTTGAACGCGCTAACAAGTCAGAAAAGAAATTTTTTTTGGAGGATCTTGAGGAGAGAGAGGGCTGGAAATATAATCTATGGTTTGTGAGAAGCTATCTTCAAGGCAGCATAAATTCTTCACAAAATAAAAGATTTTTTGAAATAAAGTGGACACTCCCATTATATGAAGATGCTATGGGGTATATTCCAGATAAATGCATGATTCATCCAAATTTTAAGGATTTTAAGGAGCGAAATTTTATTGATTTTGAAGAAGAAAATTATGCTTACATTGAGCTGATAGGATCTTGCCGCAAGTTGCTTGACCCGAAGCTAAGAGATGACTATTTTTTACAGGGCATCGATTTTAATTTAAAGAAAGGTTTCAAGAAAATTAATTACCCTCGTGACGAAGACCTGAAGTCGATGAGTCTCTCTCAACACAAAAATGTTCTAATATTTCAATGGGAGCTTCCAGAAGAGATTATTAAGATTCGTATTGCTGATTCGGATGAATTTCAATATTGTTTTCAATATTGGTTGCAATAACTCACTATAATCAGTGGGCTAGGGCATAGATCATTAAAACTTTTTCCCAATTAAATTATTGTCAGAAGAATCAACAACAACTCTCATAATAGGATCAGTCCCACGAATCATATCCATAAAAACATAGCCTTTATTGCTTTCTTTGAGTATCTCAATGAATCTTGATTTCTCTCTTTTAAAAATTCTAGTACGTAAGTAACTAATATTCTCATTATATTTTTTGTCATCATCAATTTTATGAATAAATTCAGCATCTTCCTCGGCGATGTAGTAGTTAGCGCCAAGACCATTCATGAAAACAATATCAATATGTTTGTGATTAGCTTTAACCTCATTTTTAATATTAGGATAAATAAGGTCTTTGCTAGTTTTTTTTCGAGGGTAATTTTTTAAATTTGATTGTTGCTTCATGCCTGTTTGCCCACCGCGCACAAATGTTGCATTGGCTGCAATATTTTTTTTTGCGCCTTCTAACTCATCCCTATCTTTTTTTTGCTTACAGGAAATATGAAATCCTTTTTGGATGTGCAAAGGCACAATAAGTTTTTTCTTGCAGTATTTACATTTACTCAAAAGCTTTCTCTATTAATCAAAGGATTGAATTTTTATATTTCATATACTTCAAAAATCATAAACTAATTTGACAAACTTTAAAATTCTATGGTATTTGTAAAAAGGGATATTTAATAATTACAAGGCAGGAGAGAAAAATGAGAAATAATTATGAGAATGAAAAATGTGAATTCAACAAAGATATCGTTGATGTGATTAAGCAGAGGTTGACGCTTAAGAAGAGGGGAAGTAACTATTGGTGCTTATGTCCTTTTCATAGTGGCAAATCACAAACAACGATGTGCATTAGTCGTGAGCATCAAATATTTAAATGCTTTGATTGCAATGCATCTGGTTCACTCATAACTTTTTTGCAAAAATACGAGGGCGGATATGACATCCATTAATAAAATATTTAGTATTTATGTGATCGAACTTAATCCAAAGGTCCTTAGTATCAAAAAATTTAGAGACAAGAACCCCGACTACCTAGAAGGAAAGCCTTGTGTCTATGTTGGATTTACCTCCAAAACACCCAAAGAAAGATTTGCTGAGCACAAGATAGGGCTGAGAAGCGGCCCTATAAAATTGCATAATACCTATGCTTACAAGTTTGGTATTAGGCTGAAGCCAAGGTTATATCAACATCAAAATAATCAAAGCATGACAGAGCCGGAAGCTAGAGATATGGAAATTGAGAAGGCTCGCAGGTTACGGAAGAGGGGGTATGCAGTTTGGCAAAACTGATGCGCTGCCATGTCTATCAACACTATAAACCTTTTCAAAAATAATTATAAAATCCATCACACCAATCTGGCTTGTGTGAGGCATATCTGAACGAGCTCACCTATCTTTGTTAAATAACGTGACATATGAGAGTATGAATAATCAATTATGAAAAAATTTATTCGCGAAGTCTCTGGTTTAGGTTTCAAACTTGGCATCAAAGGTCTGAAAGCTACAGCTAAAGCTGCGGCTAAGGCAGCACCCCCAATGATCTTTGGAGCTGCAGAGTTCACAAAAGATACGTCTTCAGAGGCTTATTATGTTTTTGCAGGTCGCAAGAAAAAGGAAAGGCTGGTTGCAAAGCTCAACCGACAAAACTCTAAGCATAAGTTAAAAAAATTAGACTTTAATAATGACAATCCATTTGTAGATGCATGTGTGCTGAGTGGCTTGACTGCCTCTGAGATGATGATGCGTGGTGTTCCTTCTGATGTTCAGGAGGCTTTTGAAAAGGCTTATCCTCAGCTATCTGCCGAAACATCATTTTTAGAGAGCTGGGAAGGGATGAGTGACTATGAAGCTAGGCTAGGCTTTGTAAGCGGGATCAAGGGTAAGCTTTTTGAAGTTAAGTATGTCGATCATTTGAATGAAACATTAGAGCCGGGATATCTTGCGTCAATGGCATTAGACCCTACTCAAAAAGGTTGGGATATTAAAATTGAAGGTCCAAACCAAGAAGTGCAAGAGCTGCTTCAGTTAAAGGCAACTACCTCTACTAGCTATATCAAGGATGCCATCGAGCAGTATCCAGAGATTGATGTGATTACCCTGTCAGATTTACAGGGTCAGCTTGGATCAATCTCTAGCATTACCAATGTCTCAGCATCCAATATTTCTAGTGCTGAGTTAATTCAAGAAATAGATGCAGCCACAGATGACTCATCATTTTTCTTTCCAGCGGTTCCATTACTGGCTCTTGGCTATATTGTTTTTAGCAACTACAAAGAGCAAGACATCAGCCACTTTAAGAAACATCAACGATTTGGTAAACGAGCAAGTAATCTTGTTCTTAATACTTCAATTATCAGTGCTGCAGCCACACCCTTCATTGGCATTCCTTTAGTTCTTGGTAAAGAATACTTATTTAGAGGTGCCAGACGAGACAAAGAGATCATTCATTTTCTAAAATCTCAGATTAAGCAGAGCAGGAACACTCAAAAAGTTTGGGAGAAACAAACCTCAAGAAGATCTTTTTTAAAAGGTTTGGGGGTTGCTTCTGCAACGCTTGTTAGAACTCCAAAGATTGTTCGGTAACTAATTTAGATGAAGGGCCTCCAGCAAAAAGTAGTACTTTTGCAATATTATCCATAGGCTCTTACTCCGTTTCTATTCCATGCTCAGTGCATAATGCAATTACTTCTTGAGTAACCCTATCTATATCGTCTTTGATCATTTGCTCATCTTCCTCTGCACCTTCTTCAAATATCTCTTTGCTAAATCCAATCTTGTTTCTTGTGATGCATTCTTGTATTTCTGCAAACATTTCATCGTCCAATATCTTACCCCCTTCGTTTGCGGTCTGATTACCTGAGAGCAGATAAGTGAAACAAGCAATTACCAGCAATATGACTAAGAATTTATATTTATCCCACCAAATACTCATAGTTTCTAGTCCTTATTATTTCTTTCCCATTCTTTATTCATAGCGTCGTGGGAAATTGCTGAAAGTTCAGATGAAACATGTTCATTATGTTTTTGTTGCACCAAATCTCTTTCCTTTAGCTGAGTCTCAATATCCTTTAGCTTTCTCCAAATCCAAGCCATGCATACGATTATGACTACTACAAACCAAAAGCCTGTAAATTCATCCATTAAAGACCCTTCCTAAAATCTTCATAAAATCCATCACACCAATCTGACTTGTGTGAGGCATATCCGACAGCATTAAAGTTAATTAGCTGTAATGCGATGATCAGAACGATATAAATTACATGCACTCTGTATTTTTTCATTTTTCAGTTACCAAGATAGTTATTCTCTAATAATAATCCCTTTTTTTAATATTTGGGGGTTTTCTTAATACTGTATGTATGTATACTATTAGACCGACATTAGAGAGATGAATTGTTTAAAGAATCACAAAAAAGCCTAAAAAATTACATAGTATCAAAGACTTACCTAGAGTATGCACAATGGTTACTCAGAGACATTGATAACTTTATTTCCTTCGCATCCAAGCCAGTTATTGCTAGCAGGTATGGTGAGGTAGAGACTAGATTTAAGGACATTCAGGCCATAATCGATAAAGCTGACGAGGTAAACCAAGAAAACTCTCCTGCATTACAGGAACCGTTTAAACTTCATTACGCTCATACAATTAGCTTTTATTCATACGAAAGGTATGATTTTTCTAGATGTTTTGATGAGGATGAATCCCTTGAAACCGATTTTGCGCTGGTGGATGTGCTGCAGTCAGGGTTGGAAACAAATACAGCTTACAAATCCTATCTCCCATCAGATCATTATGAGTCTTACTTATGTGAAGCAGCTTGTATTGAGAGCCAAGCATTTCTTGACAGTTACTCTGCTGAAGCAACAAGCCTGCAACCATCTCTTTCAAATCGAGAGGGCGCAGCCTCAGCAATGGATATTTTAGAGCAGACCTATCAAATAATTGACAGCAATGAATATCGGATACAAGAATTTGACGCCTTATGCTCATCATCACAACAGCTAATAATTGATCACTCAGCATTTAAAAGGTTTCAAAAAATGCAAAAATTTTTTATTGTGTCTTTGTATCGTGAAGCTCACATTCAAGTCGACCTATACATGCTCATACAAGAATTTGCTGAGCAGACCACCGAAGAATATCCATCAGAGCAAGCAGATAAAGCAATTTCAGCAATAGAAAACTTCGAATCAAAAATAGTAGAAGTTTCAGCATGCACGGTTACAACTGCATTGGCCCTATGCGAGCAGACCCTAAAAATTGCTAACTCTTTTGATGAAGATCTGCAGGTCAAGATGCTTAGACCCGCTGCTAATTTCGAAGAACTTTTCCATTCTCTTGAATACAATTATTTAACAAACCTTCCAGTGGCCGTTCCAACATTATGAATTTCCATAAATTTCTTAAAGGATTAGAGCCCAATGCAAACGGTCATCTGATTAAAGATATCTGGGACTTTAGTGACACAGAAATTAATGCAAATCACGACTTTATACAGACATTATTTCCGCTGGATGAGCCAAGCAATTGGAGTCTCAACAAATTGTATCTTGAAGATTCTAAGGAGATTGAGAAAATTAGATTTGATCCTATAGCTGTGGGCAATATTGTTAAATCCAAAGATTGGTTTTTAGCTTATTTAAAAAGGAATGATAGTTGGCAATATTTCCACAATCACAATCAACTAAGAATTACACGTGTCATAAAATCATTGTTATTGTTGGTCTCACGAGAGGAAGCCCATTTATTTTATGAAGAGATATTAAATAGTCTTAGTCATGATGCAAAAATCCCAGATGTGAGCTTTGAGCATTGGACAAGCTCATTTGATACCAATCTAGCGCAAGAGGTTCATTGATTTGAATCTAGTCGAACTGCATCCACTTCCTAAACAACTCAATAAACCTGTTCAGGCTGAGTTATTTTCATGCACCATGAAACAGGACCTGATTGAGAAATACCAAGAGAAGAAAAAAGAACACAGATATGTTTTAAGGCATATAGATCGAATGGATGCTCAACATCGAGATGTCAAAAGACTAAAAAAATTGGATGCAAAAGAAATTTATGATCAAAATGGATTGGTTCAAATTAATGTTTATCGAAAAGAAAAAAAATGGTCTGATCTTCAAATACACGTCGAAGAATTGTTACAAACTAGATATGAACATAAAGAAGCATTGGATAAATGGTTTCATGATTTTGCAGAGCTTCTGGACCTTGTAAACGAGAGAGATCAGCTTCATTAGATACTCATTGCTTGAGGAAATAAGTAGCTACTTTTGCTTATCAACTATAATTTTTAAGCTTGAAATTCCCTAATAAATCCCCATATAAATAAGTGTAACTAAAGAAATATATTCGTATTTCTCTTCCTATTACTCACATCTAACACTCTCAATTTCGAGCGTGTGTTTTACGGAGAAAATATGCAAATATTTAAAAATATATCCAATACGCCAAAAGGCGGGGAAATTAACCATTCAGTCAATGCAAAATTTGATGAAGATGGAAACTTAAACTTTACCGAGCACGACATGGGTGAGGGCGTGAAGGAGTTCTGGGGTCGAGATGAGTATGAATACTTTTTCACCATTCCAGAAAAAGAGGTTGCTAAATTTACCATTGGCAGCTTTTTAACCAGCTTTAATTTAGGCCAAAAGGTAACGGTAGGAGATTTAAAAACTATGTGCGATGAAATGAAAATTAAATATCTAGTAAATTCCTGGTTCTAGGTAGTATGAACGTGTTTACCAAGCAGAATGATTGTATCCATCCATCCTTTACTTACTCCGCCAATGACAAAATTGTTTGTGCTGGGTGTGGGGATCTAGTCACGATGGTTTTTGATGATGAGGAGAAAATCCCAACTTACTTTGAATTTTTACACAAAGAAGATGACGGCTCTTTCACAGCGTTTCATCGATCATTCCACGAGCAAATGGATTTATGTCTTTCTGCTGATGAGGTGCATTAGAGAGCACTAATATAGTTTTTATTTGAACCTAAAGTGTTAATATTTAATTTTAACTTAAGGAGAAATAGATGAAGAATTTATCAATGTTATTTAGCCTGCTTGTCATATTTGCAGTGCAAGTTGACGCAGCACCTTCAAAAGCAGAAGCAGCAGTAGCAAAAGCTTTTACTGAGTATTTTCAAGCACGTCAAAAGCAGGATTACAAAACTGTTGTAGGGCTAGAAAGTAAATCAGGAACTATGAACACTAACTCTGATGGAAGTTTTCATAAGGCTTTAAACAAGCAATCAGAAGCAGATTGGAAAGCAAGTACTTTGGGTGGAGCATTAGCGACTTATCATCCAGATTTTACTCAACTATCCGATGACGTTGTGCACGTAAGATTTTATTACGAAGGCGTTATTGAGACTCCTGGCGTAACTAGAGACTACAGAACACGAGCATCCATGAACTGGGTTAACGAAGATGGAAAATGGGTTGCTAAAACAATGCATTTCTCAGCAGCTAGTTTTGGTGATGTGACAGTCACTCAAGCTAGTGACTTTGAAGACTAGTTAGTTTTTCTTCAGGCCTCGGGTATTGCTTGAGGCCTGTTGATCCAAGGTAGGATCAATATATTAATCACTGAATAAACCATTAAGCTTATAGCAACTTGAGCTAAGCTTATCTCAAGGTAGGCATACACACCAACCATTAGAAATAACGCTAGTCGCGTTACTTCCATTACAAAACCTTTCTTTCCATCAAGCCACAGAGAAGTGCAATACATGGTGAATGCCATCATGGTGATGGTCACAAAAAGTTGTTGATAATTTAATTCACCACTTTCTAATATTGCTAATCCAACATAGCTCAATGCAAATAACTGGAAAAAGGCATAGAACTTAATTTTGGTTGGGACCTGAGGATTGTATTTTTTAAATGTTGCAGCATTAAACTCATCTTTTTCTGATGACACTGAAAGGGAGGAAGGTTGCCAACCTGTTTTTGCAAAGGGGACAAAGAACTTCTCTTTCCAGCTTTGTGCATACCAGATATCTTTAAACATCTTCACATAGATATGCAGGTTCGCCCAAATTGGATTAAACGTATCAATTTTGCCTCTGATACCGTAGATGGGTGTGACTGCATCGTCTTCTTCTTTGTAGGTGCCAAAGATTCGATCCCAGATAATAAATACTCCGCCATAGTTCTTATCAATGTAGCTTTCATTTTGTGCATGGTGAACGCGGTGATTTGAAGCCGTAACAAAAAAGTTTTCATACCAACCCAGTTTAGGAATGTGTTCGCTGTGGACCCAGAATTGATAAATAAGATTTACAGAGGCAACGCTGACAAAGACATAAGAGGGCACGCCAATCAAAAACACTGGGATATAGAACACCCAAGTCACCAAGGCTCCAGTTCCTGTTTGTCTTAAGGCAGTGCTTAAGTTGTAATCTTCGCTTTGATGATGAGCCACATGAGATGCCCAAAATATTTGTCTTTCATGGCTGATTCTGTGAAACCAATAATAAACAAGGTCATAAACCACAAACGCAAATACCCATACCAGCGGTGAGCTCGCATCCATTCGCCATAAGCTGTTGTTTGTTTCAATGATATAAAAGACATAACCGCCAAGGCTGATAATGATTAGCTTGTTTGCGGTCCTTAATGTGCCCATAAAAAGACTGCTAATTGCATCGTTGAGTCGATAGGTGTTCTTCTTTTTTAAAATACCGTATGCCAGCTCGATTAATATAGCGATTAAAAAAAACGGAACTGCGTAGGGTACATAATCCATATAAATTTAGGAAGGATAACTCTTGTGCATAGCTGTAAACCTTGAATAACAAACTCTTTT
>Ga0209815_1000654_pt1 | contig 25052 bp, 22 predicted proteins | sample CoawatmetaG00DNA_FD_187507 | JGI IMG/M metagenome (GOLD analysis project Ga0209815, IMG submission 187507) | Marine microbial communities from the West Antarctic Peninsula - Coastal water metaG002-DNA (SPAdes) (version 2) | ecosystem: Environmental > Aquatic > Marine > Coastal ...
TAAGTGCTTTTTACAGGCTTGGCCAGGGTTATGATCCCAACTTGGGTCTATGCCTTTTTCTACGTCCTTTATTTCGCCTGTGCGTTTGTTGGTCTACTGCACTTGTTCTGGCTTTGGCGCTTGGGTTAGATAGCGACCTGTGCCAGCTAAACGTTGGTACTCCCTTTCAGATACCTGTCGCACTTGGCACTTACAGCCTCAACCGTTGGGTAGGACGTTGCTTTTTCGAAAAGCTTGCGACAGAACCACTACAACTAGTCTGCGCTTTCATTTCAATCACCACTAGTGCAGCAGTCCGGGGTGCGAGAGGGAACTACACGCATGGTTTTCATGCTGGTGTCAGCACTTTAAAGGCCAGCCATTTTATTATTTTAAAACAACCTAAACCGATTAGTTCGCCACTCATGGGCATCAATAACTCCCTCGCTATACATGCCGCCCCAGTCATAAAAAAAGAGATACCAACCAGCGGCATAGGTAAACTGAATAAGCACCGCGCAGATGGCCACTATGCCAAAACTGATGGCATACTCTACGGGGTCACCTGTTCTAAAGCGTCCACCAAAAAGGTGAAACCTCTGGCGTCGTGGTATGGCATTTTTAGTCTGTGCTAAAAGTGTAAAAAAGCTGCTCTAGTATTACTAGTAAGGCTTTTTAGCGTGGTTCACGGTGTTACTTTGTTCGGTAGGGCGCATGCAGTGTGTGTAATCCACCGTTGCACTTTATATTTCAAAGCTTTAGCGAATAAAAAGCTATGGATTACTTGCTGTTTAAAATGGTGTATTGATTGCCTATATGGCCACTACCTAAACCTTGCGCAAGCTCACACTCACCACCTGCAAAAGCCCTGCCTCAATATTAGCCAACACATTAGCACTCATAGCTGCCGCATTGGGGCCTAGCGCCAGTGCTGGTGTGAATCTAGGTTTAGCTTCAGCCTTGCGTTTAACTGCTGAGTCAGCAGGCTGTGGTGGTAGCTTTTGTGCGCGAGTTTTGCGTATCCACGCCAGTGCGCTTTGGGTATCGTCTTCAAATTGCTCCACTACAAAGCCTGCATCTATTGCTAGGCGCTCAAAGGTAGACCATTGGCACAGGTGGCTTTCATCTTTTTGGTAGGCCCAAGGAGTAGGGTAAACTACATCGGCAGCTAAAGCATTGGGCTGCAGCATCACTTCATGCAGCAGTAGCTGGCCCTGTGGCTTTAGCACTTTGTAAAGGCCTGCTAATAAATCGAGTTTTTGATGAATGTTCATGCTTGCGTGTTGGCTTATTACAAAGCCAAACAGCTGCGCTTCAAAGGGCAGGTGCAGGCTGTTGCCCACTACAAACTGGCATTTGGGTGGTGGGTCTATGCTTTGGTTTAGTAGCTTGGCTGCACCAATATAGCTGTCATTTAAATCTAGACCCACCATAGTGTAGCCGCGTGTAGCCCACACTAGGCGGCTAGTGCCTCCTAGCCCACAGCCTATGTCGAGGCCTTGAACAGATAATGGTTTGTCTTTGCCTTTGCTTTGGTCTTGGTCTTTAGGCAGCCAGTCTAGCAGGGCCAAGGTAGCAGGGATGCCCCCTAAATGCAGCTGATCTACGGCGCTAAAGTCTTTTGCCTGCCACTGTGTGGTGGGGTTTTTGCTTAGTATGTGAGCTATTTTTTCTAGCATGTGGGTTATTCGCCTAATTTAGCTCATAAGCTCTGGCAGGTTTGCAAACAGGTCTAAGGCCTCTGGGTTGGCGAGGGCATCTTTGTTTTTCACAGTTTCACCATGGATCACCTTACGCACGGCCAGCTCCACTATTTTGCCACTTATGGTGCGTGGAATAGCCGCCACTTGTATCACTTTAGCTGGCACATGGCGTGGGGTGGTGTTGGCGCGCACTTGTTGTTTAATGGTTTTGATTAGGTCATCGTTTAAAACCAAGCCTTGGCGCAGCACCACAAACAATATCACGCGCACGTCTTCCTGCCAGCTTTGGCCGATTACTATGCTTTCTAATACGTCTTCAATAACTTCTACCTGGCGATAGATTTCTGCTGTGCCTATGCGCACGCCACCTGGGTTTAGCACCGCATCAGAGCGGCCATGAATGATAACGCCGCCATGGGCGGTGATCTCGCCATAGTCGCCATGTGCCCACACATTGTGATACTGACCAAAATAGGCGTCATGATATTTTTGGCCATCGGCATCTTGCCAAAAGTAGATTGGCATAGACGGAAAGGGTGCGCTGCACACTAGCTCGCCTTTGGTTTGGCGCACAGGCTTGCCGTCATCATCAAATATATCTACCGCCATGCCTAGGCCTGCGCATTGCAGCTCACCGCGGTAAACAGGAAGAATAGGGCAACCTAAGGCAAAGCAAGACACAATGTCGGTGCCGCCAGAGATAGACGCCAGTAACACATCTGCCTTTACATCACGATACACAAAGTCGAAGCTCTCATGAGACAAAGGCGAGCCAGTAGAAAGAATGGCTTTTAAGTGCTGCAGATCATGGCTTTGGGCAGGTTTAACGCCTGCCTTTTCTATTGCCGCAATGTATTTGGCGCTGGTGCCAAAAATAGTCACCTTTTCACGCTCTGCCATGTCCATAAGAATGCTTGGCGTTTTAAAGGGCGAGCCATCATAAAGTAGCACAGTGCAGCCTAGGGACAGGCCACTCACTAGCCAGTTCCACATCATCCAGCCGCAGGTAGTGTAGTAAAAAAGCACATCGTTTTGTGTCACGTCTGTGTGTAATAAATGCTCTTTGTTGTGCTGTAATAACGTGCCGCCTATGCCGTGCACTATGCACTTAGGCACGCCTGTGGTGCCTGATGAATACATGATGTAAAGCGGGTCATCAAAGCTACACTCTACAAATTCAATGTCTGTGGCGCTTGTGTCTATAAAGTCTTTAAGGTGTATGGCTTTGCCAGGCACTGCCGTGTGCAATAGGCTTAAGTCTGCAGCTGTGGCCACATGGTCACACACCACAATAGCTTCTATAGAAGGCAATGATGCGGCAATACCAGCCACGCGCTCTAGGGAGTTTAGGGTTTTGCCATTGTAGTAGTAGCCATCTGTAGTAAATAGCAGGCGAGGCTCTATTTGCCCAAAACGATCCAGCACTCCGTTAATGCCAAAATCAGGTGAGCACGAGCTCCACACAGCGCCCAAGCTTGCGGTGGCTAGCATCGCTACAATAGTGTCGATCACATTGGGCATAAAGCCTGCAATACGCTCACCTGGCTGTATGTCATATTGCTTTAAGCCACCCACAAGCGCCGCTACTCTTTGATACAAATGAGCATAGCTTATTTCCTCACGGGCACCGTTTTCACCACAAAAAACAAGCGCGCTAGAGTCATCTCTAAATTTAAGTAGATTGGCTGCAAAATTTAGCTTGGCTTGCGGGTACCATTTGGCACCTGGCATCTGGTTTGGGTGTTCTACAATTACACTGCCTTTGTGGCTAGATTGCACTTGGCTTTGCTGCCAAATTTGGTCCCAAAACAGATCACTATGATCTATGCTCCACTGGTGAAGCTCATGATAATCAGTAATATTTAGCTGGTGTGAGGCATTAACCGTTTGTATAAAACGCCATAGGTTGGTTTGTTCAATACGGGTTTGGCTAGGTTGCCACAAAGGCTGAGTCATACTGATCCTTTAATTATAAAATGAGGGTGCAGATCACCAAAATTAACTGCCAATTTAAACCAATAAATACAGCATTTACTTGATTATAATCGACCAGATTAAGGCTTCATAGCCTGGCCTGCATGGGAGCCATTGGGGCGGCCCAATAAGTCACTAATGTTTTGGCCAACCCGCGCTAGCCGGTCTAGAGATATGCCGGTATGTATGCCCAAACCATGCAGCATATACACCAGGTCTTCTGTGGCTAGGTTGCCGCTTGCGCCTTTGGCATAAGGGCAGCCACCTAAGCCTGCTATAGAGCTGTCAAAGGTAGTGACGCCAGCTTCTAGCATGGCCAATACGTTTGCCAAAGCTTGGCCATAGGTGTTGTGGCAATGGCCTGCAAGGGCAGACACAGGGATATTTTTGCTCACGGCATCCAACATATGCAACATGCGTGACGGGGTAGCAGTGCCGATGGTATCTCCTAAAGACACTTCATAGCAGCCCATGTGCATCAGCTGTTGGGCTACATTGGCCACGGCATCAGCAGACACAGCGCCTTCGTAGGGGCAGTCCACTACCACAGACACATAGCCACGCACTTTTAGGCCAGCATCTAATGCGGCTTTAGCCACAGGCTCAAAACGCGCTAGCGCTTGGGCGATAGAGCAATTAGTGTTGCGCTGGCTAAAGCTTTCACTGGCGGCACCAAATACGGCCACTTCATTTACACCTGCCTCTATTGCACGCTCCAAGCCCTTCATGTTGGGTGTAAGGGCGCTATAAGACACATGCTGGTGACGCGTGATTAGCTTCAACACTTGTGCGCTATTGGCCATTTGGGGCACCCATTTAGGGTGTACAAAAGCTGCGGCTTCAATGTTTGTAAGGCCTGCTGCTGCAAGCTGATCAATAAGGTTGGCTTTTATAGCGGCATCTAACATGGGGCCAGATTCATTTTGTAAGCCGTCTCTTGGGCCCACTTCCACTACTTTCACATGTTTTGCTATGGGCCTTGGCGTGGCCAAAGGGCTAGTAGTAATCAAAGGCATGTTATTTCTTCTTCTCTATTAACGCTATGATGTCTGTTGTTTTGGTGGCGTAATTTCTAATAGCTCTAACAACTGGGCCTCAGCGTCTACTAGATCACCTACTGTAAAAAAGATCTCGCCCACGATGCCATCTTTTGGTGCCACAATAGTGTGTTCCATCTTCATGGCTTCTACCACCATTAGCGCATCACCAGCCACTACCTTCACCCCACAGGTGACTAAGCAGGCGATAAGGCTACCATTCATAGGTGCTGTAATCTGGCCTATATTATGGTCATTGTTGTCTAAAAAATCATCCATTTTAGGGGTATTTAGGCTTACTACTGCTTTTCCTTGCGCTGTAAACAAGCTTAGCTTGTCACCGGTTAGGCAAAAGCCTGCTTTATACACGCTGCCCGCATAATCTAGCTCTAGCCAATGGGGGCCTACTTTACCCAAAGTGTGGGTGTTGATCACGCAGCTGCTCTGTAAATACTGTGCCTGCAAAGCAAAGCTTGTGGTAGGCATGTTGAGCCTAAGCCCGGCGCTGTCCCCATAGGTGTTGTGGGCCTGTGTGCCAAACACTAGGCCTGCCATCGCCAAGATCACTTGTTTGTCTTGTAACGAAGGCGCTAAAAGGTAGCCTTGGTGTTGATCTATGATGCTGGTGTGCAGTTTTGCTGCTTGAAAGTCTTGCAAGGTGGCTAGGCGGCGTAAAAAGTCAATGTTAGTGTGGATGCCTTCTAGGTGATAATCTTGCAATGCACGGTCTAGCTTGGCTAAGGCCTCTTCACGGCTTGGCGCCCACACAATGAGCTTGGCGATCATGGGGTCATAAAAAGGGCTTATTTCGTCATTTTGGCCCACGCCTGTGTCTATGCGAATGGTGGTATCTAGCTTGGGCGTGCGCAAATGCTCAATACGGCCGGTAGAGGGCACAAAATCTTGGGTGGGGTCTTCCGCATAAATTCGCGCTTCAAAAGAATGGCCCTGCAAGCTCACTTGATCTTGAGTAAGCGGCAAAGGCAGGCCAGCTGCTACTTTAAGCTGCCAAGCTACCAGATCTACCCCCGTTACCATTTCGGTAACAGGGTGCTCTACCTGCAAGCGAGTATTCATTTCCATAAAATAATAGCCGCCGTCACTGTCTAACAAAAACTCCACAGTGCCTGCACCGACATAATCAATGGCTTGAGCGGCTTCTACTGCTGTGGTGCCCATTTGGCGGCGTAGCTCATCAGTCAAGCCAGGAGCAGGGGCTTCTTCAATCACTTTTTGATGGCGTCTTTGGGCCGAGCAGTCGCGGTCGCCAAGGTAAACACCGTGGCCATGGCGGTCACAAAACACTTGCACTTCCACATGGCGAGGGGCGATGAGATATTTTTCTATCAACACGTCACTGTTGCCAAAGCTTGCCAAGCCTTCACGCCTTGCGCCTGCTAAGTGAGTCAAAAAGTCTTCACTGCTATCTACTACGCGCATGCCTTTTCCGCCACCACCAGCCACAGCCTTTATCAATAAAGGGTAGCCCATTTTATCGGCTTCACTTTGCAGCAGCTTATCGTCTTGGTTTGCTCCATGGTAGCCTGGCACTAAAGGAATGCCTGCTGCTGTCATAATAATTTTGGCAGCACTTTTGCTGCCCATCTGCTCTATGGCAGGCACATCTGGGCCAATAAATACTATGTTGTTTGCTTGGCAAGCAGCTACAAAGCCTGCATTTTCAGATAAAAACCCATACCCTGGGTGAATGCAGTCGGCTTTGCTTGCCAAGGCAATGGCCAATATTTTGTCTGCTCTTAGGTAGCTTTGCGCAGCGGCAGCAGGGCCAAGATGCCAGGCTTCATCGGCTTCTTTTACATGCAGTGCATCGGCATCAGCGTCTGAATACACGGCGATGGTACGCATGCCCATGGCCTTGGCAGTGCGCATTACACGGCAGGCTATCTCTCCACGGTTGGCAATTAGTACAGATTTTAACATAGGATTCATTGTTTCCATGGGGCGGTAGTTTTGGTTAAAAAGGCCTTTAAACCGGCTTGACCAGCTGCACTCACGCGGATCTTTGATATAGCCGAACTAGTGAGATTGGTAGTAGATGCTAAGTTTTCCTTAGCGATAGGGCAGTGGCTGTTAACACGGCTAAGTAGATCCTTGATTTGCGCTACAGCTTCTGGGCTGTTGCCCAAGGTACCATTAATCCATTGATCTTTTGCCACCTCTAATTGGCAAGCTTCTACTACTTCATGCACTAATCCATAGGTTAGTGCATGGTGCGCGGTAAACACTTTAGCACTAGTCATTAAGTGGCGGCCCCATGATATGCCTATCTTGTTCATTACAAAGGGGCTAATCACTGCTGGTATTAGCCCAATGCGCACTTCACTCAAACAAAAGTTTGCATGGTCTGCACTAATCACACTGTCACAACAAGCAATAAGACCTACAGCGCCACCAAAAGCAGCTCCATTTACCAAAGCTAGGGTGGGTTTTGGAAACTTATCTAGCAGTTGCATTAACAATGCTAATTGTTGAGCGTCTGCAATATTGGCGGCTTCGTCGTAGTCTGCCATGCGTTGCATCCAGGCCAAGTCTGCACCTGCTGAAAAGCTTTTTCCTTGCCCGGTGATGATAAGGCCACGCACATCCGTGTTTGAAGCCAGGCTTTGCAGCTGGGTAATAAATAGCTGTATTAGCTGGTCATCAAAGGCATTGTGCTTTTCAGGCCGGTTAAGGGTGAGCGTAGCAATGCCACTAGGGCTTAGCGTGCAGGTGAGCCAATGCTCAAAAGAAGCTGTGGGTGCTGTAGAAGTGGTCATATTGGGCGCCTTAAGTGACATATAAGTAGCATGCAAATCACATACGAAACACGCCAAAACGTGTTTCTTGTGCAGGTTTGTTGAGGGCCGCAGCCAAAGCGATGCTCAGCACGTTTCGGGTGTCTTTAGGATCGATAATACCGTCGTCCCATAAGCGTGCGCTGGCATAATAGGGGTGCCCTTGGTGCTCATATTGTTGTAATACAGGCTCACGCATGGCTTTTTCATCAGCGTCACTAAAGGTTTCACCACGTGCGGCTAGCTGATCACGTTTCACTTGGGTAAGCACACCTGCTGCTTGTTCGCCGCCCATCACAGAGATGCGGCTGTTAGGCCACATCCACATAAAATTGGGCTCAAAAGCACGGCCACACATGCCGTAGTTGCCGGCGCCGTAGCTGCCGCCAATAATGATGGTGAATTTGGGCACTTTGGCACAAGCAACAGCCATCACCATTTTTGCGCCGTGTTTAGCGATGCCTTGCGCTTCGTATTTTTTGCCCACCATAAAGCCTGTGATGTTTTGTAAAAACACCAAAGGAATTTGGCGTTGACAGCACAGCTCTATAAAGTGAGCTCCTTTTTGAGCAGATTCAGAGAACAAGACACCATTATTGGCGACGATGCCAACAGGATAGCCATCTATGTGAGCAAACCCACATACTAGTGTAGTGCCATATAAGGCCTTAAATTCGTCAAAAGCCGAGTCGTCTACCACCCGTGCAATGACATCGCGCACATCAAAAGGCTTGCGCAGGTCTGTGCCTACGACACCATAAATTTGGTCGCTAGAATAACGAGGTAGCGCACTGGGCTTGCGTAACAAGGGGTTGCCTGGTGTTTTGGGACAATTAGCAATGCACTGGCGAGCGATCAACAAGGCATGTTCATCAGATTGTGCATAATGATCTGCCACGCCAGATACGCGGCAGTGGGTGTCTGCACCCCCTAGCTCTTCAGCGCTCACTTCTTCACCTGTAGCCGCTTTTACTAAGGGTGGGCCAGCCAAAAATATAGTGCCTTGTTGCTTCACAATAATAGATTCGTCTGCCATTGCTGGTACATAAGCGCCGCCAGCAGTGCAGGATCCCATCACTACGGCAATCTGAGGTATACCGTGAGCAGACATGGTGGCTTGATTGTAAAAAATGCGTCCAAAATGCAGCTTGTCTGGAAACACCTCATCTTGTTGGGGTAAGTTTGCACCGCCTGAATCCACTAGGTATATGCAAGGCAAATTGTTTTGCAAAGCAATGTCTTGGGCGCGCAGGTGCTTTTTTACGGTAAGTGGAAAGTAGGTGCCACCTTTTACTGTGGCATCGTTGGCAATAACCATGCAATGACGGCCATTCACTAGGCCCACACCACAAATAATGCCTGCACTAGGCACGGCCATATCATACACTTCATGGGCAGCCAGCTGGCCCACCTCCAAAAAGGGCGAGCCTTGGTCTATCAGGGCGTCTATGCGTTGGCGTGGTAGCATTTTGCCACGGCCTAAATGCTTTGCTTGGTAGGCTTCGCCACCACCAAGCTGCAGCTTTTCAACTTGGTACTGTAGGTCGTCTACCAACAGCTGCATCGCGTCAGACTTAAGCTTAAACTCTGCGCTTTGGGTATTAATGTTGTTGGCTAAAGTGGCCATATTAGTGGGACTCGTTAAACAATTCACGGCCGATTAGCATGCGTCTAATTTCGGACGTGCCCGCGCCTATTTCATAAAGCTTTGCGTCACGCAAAAGCCTGCCAGTTGGGCATTCGTTGGTGTAGCCTGTGCCGCCTAGTAGCTGAATAGCATCTAAAGACATTTTTGTGGCAAGCTCTGCAGCATATAAAATGGCACCGGCTGAGTCTTTGCGTGTGGTTTCGCCACGATCACATGATTTTGCCACATTGTAAACGTAAGACTTAGCGGCGTTCATTTGGGTGTACATGTCAGCTAGCTTGCCTTGCACTAGCTGAAACTCACCAATGGCTTGGCCAAACTGTTTGCGATCATGCACATAGGGCACCACCAAATCCATGCATGCCTGCATAATGCCCAGTGGCCCGCCTGAAAGCACTACGCGTTCATAATCTAGGCCGCTCATTAACACTTTTACACCACCATTAAGCTTGCCCAAAATGTTGGCGGCTGGCACTTCACAATCTATAAACACTAGCTCGCAAGTGTTTGAGCCACGCATGCCTAGCTTGTCTAGCTTTGGTGAGCGGCTAAAGCCTTTGTAGTCTCGCTCTACAATAAATGCGGTAATGCCTTTAGCGCCTGCGTCCATGTCGGTTTTTGCATAGATCACATAGGTGTTAGCGTCTGGCCCGTTGGTGATCCACATTTTGTTGCCGTTGAGCACATAGTGATCACCTTTAAGGTCGGCTCTTAGCTGCATGCTCACTACATCAGAGCCTGCACCTGGCTCACTCATGGCAAGAGCGCCAATATGATCGCCGCTGATGAGCTTAGGTAGGTAGGTAGCTTTTTGTTGGTCTGTGCCATGGCGATGGATTTGGTTTACACACAAGTTGGAGTGAGCACCATAGCTTAGGCCTATGCTAGCTGAAGCTCGGCTAATCTCTTCCATGGCAATGGTGTGAGCCAAATAGCCCATGCCAGCGCCGCCATACTGCTCATCACAGGTGATGCCTAGCAAGCCCATGTCGCCCATTTTTTTCCACAGCTCATTAGGAAACTCGTTGTCTTGATCGGTAGCCTGAGCTAAAGGAGCGATTTGATCAGCTGCAAACTGATTGACGTGATCACGCAAAATGTCATTGGTTTCGCCTAAGTCGAAATTGAGGCTGGTATAAGTGCTTATCATGCTTGAGTCTCCAGAGATTGGGTGCTTGAAAGGGCGTTGGTACAGCGTAGGTGTGCGGCATTTAGCTCGTCTTGTAGGGCTTTGATATCTTCCATTTGTTGTTGCAGTGCCAGTTTTCTAGCATTTATTTTTTCTATAAAAACAAGAAGTTGCTGATCATTGTTGGTGGAAGACGAGTCGTAAAGATCTAATATTTGGCTGATTTCAGCCAAGGTAAGGCCTAACCGCTTGCCACGCAGTATTAGCTTTAGCCAAGTTCTGTCGTGGGCAGAGTAAATGCGTTTTTGGCCTTCACGGGCAGGCGACAGCAAACCTTGATCTTCATAAAAGCGGATGCTGCGAGTAGTAATGACAAACTCTTTCGACAATTCGCTAATTGTGTATGTGGTGGCTGACATGGATAATGCGCCCTTGTTATTAATCTATTGCTATATATTTTGGTTGACGTTGACGTAAAGGTCAAGCAAAATGTTTATCCTGTTTAATTCGCTTTTTATTGGAGCCTTCAAATGAGTCAAGACGTATATATCCTCGGTGGCAGCCGCACGCCAATGGGAGGCCTTGATGGCAGCCTTGCAAGTCAAACTGCATCACAGCTAGGCGCGGTCGCAATAAAGGGCGCTTTAGCACGATCAAACATCACCCCAGAGCAAGTGAATGAAGTATATATGGGCTGTGTATTAGCAGCAGGCCAAGGCCAGGCACCAGCCCGCCAAGCGGCTTTAGGAGCAGGGCTGCCTAAAAGCACTCCAGCCACCACAGTGAACAAAATGTGTGGCTCTGGCATGCAAACTACTATTATGGGCTTTAACGCGCTCAAAGCAGGCTCTGCAGACATTATGGTGTGCGGTGGCATGGAAAGCATGACCAATGCACCTTATTTATTGCCTAAAGTGCGCCAAGGTTTGCGCATGGGCCACGGACAAATGTTAGATCATATGTTTTTGGATGGCCTAGAAGATGCTTATAAAGGTGGCCTAATGGGCAGCTTTGCTCAAGCCACAGCAGATGACTATGGTTTAACGCGCCAGGCGATGGACGACTTTGCCATTAACTCATTATCTAAGGCCAACGCTGCCATCGCAGAGGGAGTATTAGAAAGCGAAATTGAAGCGGTTGTCATCACCACCCGAAAGGGCACCACTAGCGTGACCATAGATGAACAGCCTGGGCAGGCTCGTATCGACAAAATACCGCAGCTGCGTGCAGCCTTTAAAAAGGATGGCACCATCACAGCGGCTAACGCAAGCTCCATTTCTGATGGCGCGTCTGCCCTGGTGCTAGCTAGTGCAAATGCCGTGACTCAAAACAACCTCACTGCGTTGGCGCGCATACTTGGTGTGCAAAGCTTTGCCCGTGAACCCGGTGAGTTTACCATTGCTCCCATTGGTGCCATTACTGGGTTATTAAATAAGCTAGATTGGCAAGTAGGCGATGTAGATTTGTTTGAGATTAACGAAGCCTTTGCGATGGTTACCATGCTTGCCACCCAAGAGCTGGGCATAGATGCTAGCAAAGTGAATGTGTATGGCGGCGCTTGTGCCCAGGGGCATCCTATTGGCTCAACGGGCTCGCGCATTATTCTTACCTTGACCACTGCGCTAAAAAACAAAGGCCTAAAAAGAGGCATTGCAGCACTGTGTATCGGTGGTGGCGAAGCCACAGCTGTGGCAGTAGAGCTGGTTTAAACCGCACATAGATAATTAGGAATTAACATGAACTTTGACTTAAACGAAGACCAAACTGCTTATGTAGAGCTTGCTGCACAGTTTTCTGCCAATGAGCTAGCACCCCATGCAGCCTTGTGGGACGCAGAAGCTATTTTCCCTAAAGCCACCCTTAAACAGGCAGGTGAGCTAGGGTTTTGTGGCTTATACAGTGACCCAGAAGTGGGTGGTTTGGGCTTGTCTCGGTTAGATTCATCACTTATTTTTGAACAGCTTGCTATGGGCTGCACCACCACCACAGCCATGTTAACTATTCACAACATGGCCACATGGATGGTGTCAGCCAATGCCACCCAAGTGGCAAAAGAGCACTACGGTGAAATGCTTACCAGTGGCCAGTGGCTAGCATCTTATTGCCTAACCGAAGCCAATGCAGGCTCTGATGCAGCTTCTTTGACCACCAAGGCGGTAAAGACAGGTGATGAGTATGTCATTACGGGTAGTAAAATCTTTATCTCTGGCGCTGGTGAAACTGAAGTATTAGTAGTGATGGCCCGCACTGGAGAGCCTGGTGCTAAGGGTATTTCAGCTTTTGTAGTGGATTCAAACAGCGCAGGCATCAGCTTTGGCCGCCCAGAAGATAAAATGGGCTGGAACGCGCAGCCCACGCGCATGGTGAATTTTGACCAGGTGCGTGTGCCAGCTGCAAACCTTTTAGGCAACGAAGGTGATGGCTTTACCATTGCTATGAAAGGCTTAGACGGTGGCCGTATCAACATCGCCACGGTGGGCCTAGGCACGGCCCAACAAGCCCTAAGCGAAGCTTTGGCCTTTGTGAATGACAGAAAGCAATTTGGCAAACCTATTGCAGCTTTTCAGGGTATTCAGTTTAAGCTAGCCGACATGAACACCGAGCTAGTAGCCGCACGCCAAATGGTGCGTTTGGCAGCCTTTAAACTAGACAACAAACATCCAGATGCCACAACCTATTGCGCAATGGCCAAGCGCTTTGCCACAGATATAGGGTATCAGGTGTGTGATGAAGCCTTGCAGTGCTTTGGTGGCAGTGGCTATATTAAAGAATATCCGATGGAGCGCTACTTGCGAGACAGTAGGGTGCATCGCATTTTGGAAGGCACTAATGAAATAATGCGCGTGATCATTGCCAGGCGCATATTGCTTAAAGATTCACAGGCCATTTTATAACCGCTTGCTTGGCTTATAAACCTGCTAAAAGTAAGCTGTGGACCCAATTTAGGAATCAACCATGAACATATCTATACCCTATACCATTGAAGGGCACGTTGCTGTCATCACCATGTCAAACCCACCGGCCAACACATGGACTCGTGCAAGCCTAGACGCCTTGGCAGAGCTTGTACAAGCCTTTAACGCTGATAAAAACATCTACAGCCTAGTCATCACTGGTGAAGGGGACAAGTTTTTCAGTGCAGGGGCAGATCTTAAGCTGTTTGCTGATGGCAACAAACAAACTGCAGCAGACATGTCTACGGCTTTTGGCCGCGCTTTTGAGGTGCTAAGCCAATTTAGAGGCTTAAGTATCGCAGCTATTAATGGCTATGCCATGGGTGGTGGTCTAGAAGTGGCGCTGGCCTGTGACTTACGTATCGCTGAAAACCAAGCCCAAATGGCCTTGCCAGAGGCTGCTGTAGGCCTGCTGCCGTGTGCCGGAGGTACTCAAAATCTAGCATGGCTAGTGGGTGAAGGCTGGGCTAAGCGCATGATTCTTTGTGGTGAGCGAGTTACCGCGCAACAAGCGCTAGATATTGGCTTAGTAGAAGCTGTAGCGGAGCAAGGCCAAGGCTTGGCAAAGGCTATGGAGTGGGCACAAAAGTCGCAAAGACAAAGCCCCACAAGTATTGCAGCATGCAAGCGCCTCATTCAAAACGCCCGTAAACAGCCCATGTTTGCTGGAATGGGTTATGAGCGTGATGAGTTTATTAATTTGTTTGACACCAATGATCAAAAAGAAGGTGTGCAAGCCTTTTTAGAAAAACGTAAACCACAATGGACTAATTCATAATGGTCACCGAATTAGATCAAGGGCCATTGTTAATAAAAGCTCATACCACAGATGCTGGGCAACACGTTGTAGAAGTGACCCTCAACACACCAGAAGCCCTTAACGCCCTAAACGGTGACATGGTAGACCTATTGTTGGTGCATGTGCCGGTGTGGGAAGCTGATGAAAATGTGATCGCTATTATTATGCGAGGCACGGGTGCTAAGGCGTTTTGTGCAGGGGGCGATATACGTCAGCTGTATCACGAAATGGCCAAGGGCAGCCAAAACGTTGGCGAGATCTTTTTCAACCACGAATATGAAATGGATTTAATGCTGCATAAGCTCACAACGCCCTTACTGGTATGGGGCAGTGGCTACGTGATTGGTGGAGGCATGGGCCTTTTGCAAGGTGCGGCTTTGCGTATAGGCACCCATTCTAGCCGTTTGGCGATGCCAGAGGTGACCATTGGTTTGTTTCCAGATGTTGGAGCAAGTTACTTTTTGCGCCAGGTGCCAGACAATCTAGGCCTGTTTTTGGGCCTAACAGGTGCCATGTTAAATGGCACAGATGCTCGCCAGCTGGGCTTGTTAGATGGGCTGGTAGATGACAACCACTACCCACGGCTCTTGCAAGCGCTCACCCAAATGCCTAAGCAAGCAAGTGCCGACACCCTAGGCCAGCTTTCACTTTTGATAACACAGCTAGAGGCTAAGGCAAGTGCTGATGCCCCTGCATCTAGCCTAGCAGCCCACAGGCAAAATATTATATCAGCCCTAGGTCAAAATGGCCTTGCTGGCATTGTGGCTAGCTTAGCAAGCTTAAAAGGCCAAGATAAATGGCTAGATAAAGCCCTACAGACCATGGCTAACGGGTCACCCACCAGCTTACATCTGTTTTATCGTGCATTTAACGAAAGCTTTACCAATGTGGCAGATGCACTGGCCCATGAATACATTGTAGGTGTAAACGCCACACGCCTAGGCGAGTTTAAAGAAGGGGTGAGAGCGTTACTGATCGATAAAGACCGCAATCCGGCCTGGCGTTATGACACAGTTGAAAACACCCCAGAGGCTTGGGTAGAACAATTTTTTGTAACAGAAAATGTGGCCGATGCCCATTTTTAGCACAACAGGACAATAATTATGACAAACATAGCATTTATAGGCCTAGGTAATATGGGTGGCCCAATGGCCGCAAACTTGATTAAAGCAGGGCATAGTGTGGTGGCCTTTGACCTAGTGCAAAGCGCATTAGATGAGTTTGTAAATACCGGTGGTGTGGCCGCCAATTCAGCAGCACACGCAGTGGAAAACGCTCAAGTAGTAATCAGCATGCTGCCAGCAGGTAAGCATGTAGCAGGCCTTTATTTGGGTAACGACAGTGATAGTCAGCAGGGCAGTAATGGCCTTCTTGCACTATTGCCTAAGGGATCCTTAGTGATAGATTCCAGCACCATAGATGCACAAACATCACGCACTGTGGGCCTTTGCGCTAGTGATCTAGGTATAAAGTTTGTAGATGCGCCTGTTTCTGGTGGCACAGCAGGAGCTAAAGCTGGCACCTTAAGCTTTATAGTAGGCGGTGAAGTAGAGGCCTTTGAGCTGGCTGAGCCTATCCTTAATGCCATGGGCAAAAACATCTTTCATGCTGGCCCAGCTGGGGCTGGACAAGTGGCCAAAATGTGTAACAACATGCTGCTAAGTGTGCTGATGGCAGGCACCTCAGAAGCTTTGCGCATGGGTGTAGAAAACGGGCTAGATGCCAAAGTGTTGTCAGACATTATGGTAAAAAGCTCAGGTCGAAACTGGGCCTTAGAAATTTATAACCCGGTGCCTGGAGTAATGGATGGCACGCCAGCAAGTAACGATTACCAAGGCGGCTTTATGGTAGATCTGATGAACAAAGACTTGGGCCTTGCTCTAGCTGCAGCAAAAGCGTCAGACTCTGCAGTGCCTTTGGGGCAAAAAGCGGCTGAACTATTTAAAGACCATGGGGCGCATGGCCACGGAGGGCTAGATTTTTCTAGCATTTATCAACACTATTCCAGCAAAAAGGTTTGATTCATGAAGGTTGAAGGTAAGGTATTTGTTATTACAGGTGGAGCTCGTGGCTTAGGTTTGGCCATTGCTCAAGCGATCACTCACAAAGGTGGCATTTGTGCTTTGGTAGATCTAGACCAAGCCGCAGTAGATGCAGCCGCTGCTACTTGTGGCACCCAAAGCAAGGGTTATGCCTGTAATATTACTCAAGAGCCTGAAGTAGAAGCTTTGTTTGAGCAAGTGTTGGCTGATTTTGGCCGCCTAGATGGGCTAGTAAATAATGCTGGCCTGCTACGTGATGGCATGTTGATCAAGTTTAAAGATGGCCAAGTGCAAGGCAAAATGAGCCTTAGCCAATGGCAATCTGTAATCGATGTGAACCTAACAGGCACCTTTTTGTGTGGCCGCGAAGGCGCTATCGCCATGGCAAAGGCGGGCAATGGTGGCGTTATTGTTAATATTTCCAGCATTGCAAAGGCGGGTAACATTGGCCAAAGCAACTATGCCGCAACCAAAGCAGGCGTGGCCGCTCTTGTGACCACATGGGCAGGAGAGCTTAAGCGTTTTGGCATCCGAGCTGCAGGCATTGCACCTGGGGTGATCTCTACAGACATGACCGACTCTATGAAGCCAGAAGCCCTAGAGCGCATCGAAAAGGTGATCCCTGTAGGCCGTTTAGGTGACCGAACAGAGCTAGCTAACGCTGCTATGTTTATCATTGAAAATGACTATATGAACGGCAGGTTGATAGAGCTTGATGGGGGCTTACGCTTTTAAATTATAAGCTAAAGGACGCTAAAGGCCTGACTTAACTAAAGGGTATAAATCGAGAATCGTATCGAAACTTTCGACATCGTGTTTTATTGCGCCATATTGTTATCTAATCTTTAATAAAAATTTTTTATCGTCATCCAAGCAAAATCCACTTTATGTACTACACTTTATTTTTGACCCAGCCAATGTTGAAATTTATGCCTAGTAACAAAGATGCACCAAGCTATGACAACACCACACTTCACCAAGGTGCTCAGCCGCCAAAGGCGAAACAAAGTAGGCTGCACAGATGTGCAGACTTGCTGCACGAAGGGGACATCACTCGAATATTTAGGGCGTTAGGCTCATTTTTGTTAGTGCTGGCGGTAGTCCCTTTATATTTTGAATATGAAGCACGGGATCTAGAGCGGCAGATTGCAAACGAAGAAAGGGTGCAGCGACAGCTAGATAGAGAGACCGCTATTGAAGAGCGCGAGCAAAGGCAGCTATATAGAAAAGTGGCTGCATGGCAGGTGCTTACGGTAAGAGCGCCTGGTAATAGTGGCAAGATAGATGCCATTGAATACTTAAATACGATGGGTGAGCCACTCAATGGCATTGATGTGTCAGTCGGTGACGGCCAAGCAGGGGTGTGGCTTATGGGAGCGATAATTCCCAAGGCGCAGCTAAGCCATGCCAACTTGACAAATGCTAAGCTTAAAAAAGCAGATTTAAGTATGTCAGACCTTCGCTATACGCGCTTTAATAAAGCAGATCTCACTGGGGCAAACCTTAATAGTGCAGACCTGAGCAATGCCTTTCTTCATGGCACCAACTTCACCAGGGCTAACCTCATTAAGGCTGATTTTTGGAAGGCTGATGCCCGTGGTGCAAATTTTACTAACACCAATTTATCGACGGCTAACTTTTGGGAAGCCAACCTTGAAGGAGCGATTCTTACTGTGGCCAATTTGAGTGGGGCCAATCTATGGGAGGCCAATCTCACTGATGTAAACCTTTGGGAAGCAAATCTGCGTAATGCCAACTTTACTATGGCAAATCTTACAAAGGCAAACTTAACTAATGCAGATGTATGGATGGTGGACTTTACTAAGGCCAACCTTACATCGGCTAACCTCTCAGGTGCAATAAGCCTTACGTGTGATCAGCTTCAGGCAGCCACTGCATGGGAGCAAGCCTACAGAGATGTGGCTTTAGCCTGTGGTGCTGCTATACCTAAAATACCTAGCCCTAAAAAGATTGTTCCTTAAAGCATTAAATAACACTAAGTTTAAATTGGAGATGTGATACATGCAGATAAAACCCCTTGCTCACTACGAGCAAGAATTAAAATGGCTTGCCCTTGTGCTAGGTGTCATAAGCACCATTGCAATAGTGCAAGATTGGTATCCCTATACCATGTTTGTTAGCCTGCCATTTTGTTTAATTTGGGTGTATTGCGCTTGGCTGCATACAGAGCGCCAACTTAAATATATCAATATAATCTTTGCTTTGTTGTATATTTATGGCATTGGGCGCTTTTTTCTAACCACTTAGTCATTTAAATAATAGGGTTGTTGTTTTGTTTACTGCCAAGACTTACAGTGAGTAAATACAACTAAAAGGAAGAATTCAACCATGAACAGACTCACTGTTTCCAATGCCCTTGAAGAGCTTAACGGCGAAGACAACTTATTTAAAGTGCTGTTCACCCATGGTTCACTCGCAGTAGAAATATACAAACCGCAAGGCGTCGACCCCCAGCAACCTCATAGCCGGTGTAAAGCATCGGTTTGAAGATTTTTCAGAAGACTTTAGTGCGTGGGTGTTTTTCTATGGACCAGAAGGAGGAGAGAGCGCATTAAAGCCCTAGGCCCTTTTTTGATATTGATTTCTGCTGTGTCTTGGAGCACGGCGGGGTTGTTCACAAGGGTGGTAAGCACAGACATTCCTACGACATTGTTTTGGCGCTCCCTTTTTGGTGGTGTTTGTGTTTTGGCTTTGTATATGTGGCTAAATCGAAATAACAAAGCTTTGAGTGTCTTTCGCTTTCGAAAGGGTGAAGTGGTTATTGCTCTGCTTTCTACCGCAGGTATGGTGTGCTTTATTTCAGCCTTTTTCTTCACCTCTATTGCCAATGTTTCCTTTGTATATGGCGTTATGCCATTGGTCACTTATGGCTTGTCAGTGTTGGTTTTAAAAGACCGCGTCCGTGTCTTGGCTACAATGTGCTGTGCTTTGTCAGCGGCAGGTATGGCAGTCATTACCTTGGGCAACAGCCAGCTTGGTGATTACCTAGGCATTTCTCTAGCTCTGTGCATGACCTTTTTTATGGCCTGCCTCACTGTGGCCACAAAGTTTTACCTTAGCGCTAGTGGCATTAAAGCCACCTACTTGTCTGCGTTTATCGGTGCCTTTATAATGCTGCCTTTTGCAAGTTTTGAATCCGTGTCTACCCATGACTATTTATGGTTAGGACTTTATGGAGCAGTGAATGTGGGCCTTGGATTTGGGGTGTATCTGTTAGGTGTAGTGCGCGTTAAAGCCCTAAGTGCAGCGTTAATTGGACTGTTTGAAATCCCGTTAGCGCCTGTTTGGGCTTGGTTGTTATTTGATGAAAGTAACCATTGGTCTACGTTTCTAGGAGGTGGCATCATTCTTTTATCTGCTGTCATTTATCTTTTAAAATCAAATCAAAGGCAATTGGCTAACCACAGATAAGCTAATAATCGCGAAATTTGGGTTAAGCTCTATTATTAATTCTATTAAAATGTCGACATTTTACAATAATGGCGATATATTATGCCCAGTCAGTAGGCGATCTCACTGACAATTTTATAATTGAGACTTTAATTATGGCAACTCGTACCGAATTTTCTTGGCAAGACCCGTTTTTTTTAGATCAACAACTCACCTCAGAAGAACGCATGATTCGTGACGCTGCACGAGAGTATTGCCAAGACGGGCTTGCAAGAAGGGTGCTAAAGGCTAACCGCGAAGAGATTTTTGATCGCGAAATTATGACTGAATTTGGTGAGCTAGGGCTACTAGGTGCCACTATTCCAGAGCAATATGGCTGTGCTGGTGTAAATTATGTGAGCTATGGTTTGGTGGCTAGAGAAGTGGAGCGTGTAGACAGTGGTTATCGTTCGGCCATGAGTGTGCAGTCTTCTTTGGTAATGCATCCTATTCATGCGTATGGCACCGAAGAGCAGCGCATGAAATATTTGCCCAAGCTTGCCACAGGAGAATGGGTGGGCTGCTTTGGTTTGACTGAGCCAGATTCAGGCTCTGATCCTGCTAGCATGACCACACGAGCTGTGGCTGTAGATGGCGGTTTTTTGCTTACAGGTGCCAAGATGTGGATTACCAACTCGCCTATTGCAGACGTGATGGTAGTTTGGGCCAAGCTTGACGGTGTGATTCGTGGCTTTGTGTTAGAGCGTGGTATGAAAGGTTTAACCACGCCTAAGATTGAAGGCAAGTTTTCTTTACGTGCTTCTGTTACAGGTGAAATAGTAATGGATAACGTGTTTGTACCCCAAGAGAACCTATTTCCTACTATTAAAGGCCTTGCTGGGCCATTTGGTTGCCTCAATAAGGCGCGTTATGGCATTGCGTGGGGCTCATTGGGTGCCGCAGAGTTTTGCTGGCATGCAGCGCGTCAATACACCTTAGACCGCTCCCAGTTTGGTCGCCCACTGGCTGCTACTCAGCTTATCCAAAAGAAGCTTGCAGACATGCAGACCGAAATCTCTATTGGTCTACAAGGTTGCTTGCAGATGGGCCGTTTAATGGATGATGGTAATTGTCCGGTAGAATTGATCTCGCTCATGAAACGCAACAACTGTGGCAAGTCATTGGATGTGGCTCGACAGTCTCGTGACATGCACGGTGGTAACGGTGTAAGTGATGAATTTGGCGTTATTCGCCATGTGATGAACCTAGAAGCGGTTAACACTTATGAAGGCACCCACGATGTGCACGCGTTAATTTTAGGCCGGGCCCAAACGGGCATTCAAGCATTTTACTAGGCTGGCAACTATGAGCATCACCACGCCTTTGCAGGGCATTAAGGTTTTAGATCTTAGTCGCATTCTAGCTGGCCCCTGGGCTGGGCAGATGTTGGCAGACCTGGGCGCTGATGTAATAAAAGTGGAGCGCCCAGGATTAGGAGATGATACTCGTTCTTGGGGGCCTCCTTATATGCCACGCGCTACAGGTTTTGAAGACAATGAAGCCCGCGAAGCGGCTTATTTTCAAACTGCAAACCGGGGCAAGCGTTCGTTGTGTGTCGATATGTCTGCACCCAAGGGCCAGCAGCTCATTAAGCAGTTGGCAGCTGAAGCGGATGTGCTGATTGAAAACTTTAAAGTGGGTGGTTTAGCTAAATACGGCTTAGACTTTGACGCGTTGAATGCCATTAATCCACGTTTGGTGTATTGCTCTATTACTGGGTTTGGCCAATTTGGGCCTTATAAAGACCGGGCAGGTTATGACTTCATGATTCAAGCCATGGGTGGTTTGATGAGTGTCACTGGCAGTGCAGACGGCGAGCCCATGAAGGTGGGTGTGGCTGTGGCTGATGTTATGACAGGTTTGTATGCCTCTAACGCCATACAGGGCGCCCTCATTCATCAGTTGCGCACAGGTCAAGGGCAGCACATCGATTTGGCTTTACTTGATGTACAGGTGGCTACGCTTGCTAATCAAGCCATGAACTACATAGCCACACAGGAAAACCCCAAACGATTAGGCAACGCACATCCCAACATTGTGCCTTATCAAGCCTTTGCTACTTTGGATGGTCATGTTATTTTGGCCGTAGGTAATGATGGTCAATTCCAGCGCTTTTGCCAGGTAGCAGGGGCTGTTAAAGTGGCTAATAACCCTTTGTATGCAAGTAATGCACTTAGAGTAGCTAACCGACATTTATTGGTGCCACAGGTAGTTCATTTATTAGGGCAGCACACCACACAGTGGTGGTTGGATGCACTCAACGAGGTGAGTGTGCCTTGTGGGCCTATTTGTACCATTGATCAGGTGTTTGATAATCCACAGATTAAAGCCCGAGGCATGAAAATCTCACTCCAGCATGCAAAGTTAGGTAAGGTGGAAAGTGTTGCCAATCCTATTAAGCTATCTGCTACGCCGTTGCAATACCACCAAGCTCCGCCTATGTTGGGTGAGCACACCCGGGAAGTTTTGCAAGATTGGCTAGCCATGGGCGAGCCTGAATACATGACACTGCTAAACGGTAATATTGTCGCCTAGCTTACCGTATAACATGGCTGGTAGGTCTTAACGCCTGGCAGTTTCATGCGGTCTTGGGCCACAAAGCTTTTTAGTAACACGTCTAGTTTTGCCAGCATTTGCGCTTGCGCCTTAAGCTGATAAGGCCCATGCAAGCGTATTTGTTCTAGCCCAAATGTTTTCACATTACCTGCCACAATGCCGCTCATGGCTTTGCGTAGGTTGCTAGCAAGTGTTGCTGTGGGTAGGTCATATTGCAGCTTTAAATCAGCCATATTGGCGTGAGTAGGGCTAAAGGGATGCTGAAAGTCTTCTTCAATGTGTAACTGCCAGTTATAGTGATATGCATCACCCACCTTTTGTCTGTGTTCTATCACATCTTCCATGTGAGCCTTCATCGCAACAGCTACTGCACTTGGATCTTCAATAATGATTTGATATTTAGCTTGTGCTTTTGGGCCAAGAGTAGCGCCAATAAATGCATCTATTTGTTCAAAATAAGCTTTTGAGCTAGTGGGGCCGGTAAATATTAAAGGTATGGTCAGTTGGTCATTATTGGGGTGCAATAAAATACCTAATAAATATAGAATTTCTTCTGCTGTGCCCACGCCACCAGGAAATACGATAAACCCATGGCCAAGGCGCACAAAAGCTTCAAGGCGCTTTTCTATGTCAGGCATTATGATTAGCTCATTCACCATAGCATTTGGAGACTCGGCCGCAATAATGCCTGGCTCGGTAATGCCTATGTAACGGTAATCATGGCGACGCTGTTTAGCATTGGCAATATGGGCTCCTTTCATGGGGCCTTTCATTGCGCCTGGGCCACAGCCTGTGCATATGTCATAGCCTCGTAATCCAAGCTCATAACCCACTTTTTTGGTGTAGTCGTATTCTATGGTGTTAATGGAGTGGCCTCCCCAGCACACTATAATGTTAGGTTTGCGCCTTGGAGCTAAGGCTTGTGCGTGGCGAAGTATCTGAAATACCAGTGCTGTTAATTGTGTGCCGGTGCGACTGTGATCACTATTGAGAAGATCATTATTTAAATAAATAATGTCTCTTAGCACAGAGTAAAGGTTTTCTTTAATGCCTAAAATTATTTCACCATCCACAAATGCACTGATGGGTGCGTTGTTAAGCTGCAGCAATACGCCACGGGTTTGTGGCACTACCTCCACATCAAATTGCTTATTGCGCTGCAAGAGCGCTTCGATATCATCTTCTGCGGTGCCACAGTTAAGCACGGCAAGGCAACACTGCCTAAAAAGCTCGTGTAACCCTGTAGAAGCAGATTTATGAAGCTGGTTGATTTCCTCTAAGGTAAGTATATCGAGGCTGCCTTGAGGCGATATTAGGGCGTCTATAATGTGCATATAGTTCCTTTGCTCTGCTGGTGATGAGTAACTCTTGGTTTCCATGCTTAAGGTTAGCATAGCAGAGATAAAAGCAAACACGAGGGCTTTTAATACAAACATTTGGGCCCATCAATAAAGCATACTCAAAGTTTAGGACACAGGCTTAGCTCATGAACGAACAATCAAACACTTCAGGCAGTTCCCCAGAATGGCAGGTGATAGGTAAGCTTGTGACCAGCATACAAGACGAACAAAGGCGCTCTAGGCGTTGGGGAATTTTCTTTAAGAGTTTGTTCTTTATTTTTATATTTGGCCTTTTGGCCATAGTCATGTCTGAAAATGATGCCGATACGCCTTCGCCTTCAATGTCTCATGTGGCCGTCGTTAATGTGTTTGGCCCCATAGTGTCTGGCACCGAAGCCAGCTCTGGTCGTTTACTGCCCGCTTTAGAGAATGCCTTTGCCGCCTCTGGTGCCAAAGCTGTGCTGCTAAATATTAACAGCCCTGGTGGGAGCCCAGTGCAAGCTGGCATTTTATTTGATGAGCTGCAGCTTCTCAAACAAGCGCATCCTGAAAAGCCCCTATATGCAGTCATCGGTGATGTGGGAGCTTCTGGCGCTTACTATATCGCTGCTGCTGCTGACTTTATTTACGCAGACAAAGCTAGCACGGTGGGCTCAATTGGAGTAATTGGCAGTCGCTTTGGTTTTGACAAGCTCATTGAAAAATTAGGCGTTGAGCGGCGCACATACACAGCTGGGGGAAATAAAGATTTCTTAGATCCATTTTTGCCACAAAAAGAGAGTCACAAGGTCATGTATCAGGAGTTGCTTGATGAGATTCATCAGCAGTTTATTAGTCAGGTAGAGCTTGGACGGGGTAATAGGCTTGTTGCCCACAAAGACTTATATTCTGGTGCGGTGTTTCATGGAGTCCGCGCTTTGGAGTTGGGTTTGATTGATGGTCTTGGAAGTTTGCATAGTGTGGCAAGGGACCAAATTGGGGTGAAAAATTTGGTCTTATATTCTCCACAAAAGACACCACTTCAAAGTGTTATTGACGAATTAGGTGTGCAAACAAAAACCGCTATTTCGTGGGGCTTGAATCAGGCCTTAGTGATACAATAAGCCCTTGATATACGTGATATTTACGTTGTTTTGCCAAAAATCAAAGAAATGTCGAAAATAAAGCAACTATTTTCACTTTTAGGGGCTTTTATCTTTGACATAAGGCGGGTACATGAATATCATATCGCGCCATGTTTGACACAGAATTACCTCGTTTTTTAGACCCTCGCAAGCTATGCGATGGGCAGCAAACCATTACCGGCAACGTTGAATTATCAACCTTAACCGGTTTTTGTAGCTACCTTCAATCTGACCAAGGTCAGGTAAATGTAGAGCTGTACTTTTCCCGTGATAACGCCCATCGGCCTATCATTAAGGGTAAAGCTGAGATAAAAGGCGTACAAATTGGATGTCAGCGTTGTCTAGATGCTATTAGCATTGATATAATAGGTGACATGAACGTGGCCATAGTGCTCAACGAAGAGCAGGCAGAAAAGCTTCCAGCCGAATATGATCCTTGGCTGTTAGAAGATAAAAAGCTTGATATGCGTGAGCTTATTGACCACGAAATGATATTGAACATACCCATTGTGGCTTATCACT
>Ga0209815_1000656_pt1 | contig 24977 bp, 18 predicted proteins | sample CoawatmetaG00DNA_FD_187507 | JGI IMG/M metagenome (GOLD analysis project Ga0209815, IMG submission 187507) | Marine microbial communities from the West Antarctic Peninsula - Coastal water metaG002-DNA (SPAdes) (version 2) | ecosystem: Environmental > Aquatic > Marine > Coastal ...
CGCTGTATTGGCTGGCGGTATCAGAAGAGCTGCTTTAATTAGTCTGTTCTCAGCTTACGATGAAGAAATGATTGCTTGTAAATCAGGTGATTGGTGGGAGACAAACCCACAGAGAGGTAGAGCTAACAATTCAGCTGTACTGATTAGACATAAGATTACTAAAGAATTCTTTATGGATCTATGGAAGCGTATTGAGCTGTCTGGATCTGGAGAGCCTGGTATATACTTTAATAATGATAAAGACTGGGGTACTAACCCTTGCTGCGAAATAGCTTTAAGGCCATTTCAATTCTGTAACTTATGCGAAGTAAATGTATCCGATGTTAAAGATCAAGACGATCTAAACAGCAGGGTTGCTGCCGCAGCTTTCATAGGTACATTACAAGCTGGATATACAGAGTTTCATTATCTAAGAGAAGTTTGGCAGGAGACTACAGAAAAAGATTCATTAATAGGTGTGTCAATGACGGGTATAGCATCAGGTAAAGTTCTTGAGTTAAATATGAATGAAGCTGCTGATCACGTTAAGATGATGAACAGAGTTACAGCTAAGACTATTGGTATTAATCCTGCAGCAAGAGCTACAACCGTTAAGCCTGCAGGGACAACATCTCTGGTACTTGGAACGTCTTCGGGTATTCATGCATGGCATAACAAATACTATGTACGTAGAATGCGTGTTGGTAAAAACGAATCTATATACGCTTATCTAAGTATAAATCATCCTGAGTTACTAGAGGACGATTACTTTAGGCCTCATGATACGTCAGTAATTAGTATACCACAAAAAGCTCCAACAGGATCTATAACTAGAAAAGAATCATTTATGGACTTATTAGGAAGAATTAAAAAAGTAGCAACTGAATGGGTAAAACCTGGTCATAAGACTGGTTCAAACTCTCACAATGTTTCCGCTACAGTTTCTTTAAAGCCAAATGAATGGGCAGCTGCTGGACTATGGATGTGGGAAAACCGAGATCATTATAACGGGTTAGCTGTCCTACCTTATGATGGTGGTACTTATGTACAAGCTCCTTTCGAGGATATAACAAAACAGGAATATGACAAAATGTCAGAAACACTACACGAAGTTGATTTATCAAAGATAATAGAGTTAGATGATAATACAGATTTATCTGGTGAATTAGCGTGTGCTGGTGGTAATTGTGAAATTAATTAAATTAAATAAAATGGAAAACGAAAACAATGTAGTAGCTCTAATGAAAAAGATGGAAAATGAATTTATGGGTGCTTGTCACGACGCAGAGAAATTTGCTGGAGGTAATGGATCTGCAGGTACTAGAGTTAGAAAGTACATGCAAGCTATAAAGAATTTAGCCCAAGAAGTTAGGAAAGAAGTTCAAGAACAAAAGAACTCTGTGACAGCTTAAAATTAGCTACAAATAATAAAAGGGATTATCTTTCGATAGTCCCTTTTTTTTATAACTAATATGTTTCCATTATAGGTTGTGCACCTGTGTTTCCTTTCGACCTTTTTACTCCCTCGTATTCTATTTTTCCGCTTTTTAGATCTTTTTCATTTTTTTTAGATGTTTCTTTTTGTCTCATTTGATCGTTCAAATTCTTATTTTCATGTGATCCTATAAGTCCTTTTAATGGTGTATTTCTCATATTGTTTTATTTATGTGCTTCGTGAATATACTTTGCTCTACCGTTTACTGTTTTGGCAACGGTTAGTTTCTTTCTATTAGGTCTATGTGACACCCAGCTTATGTGTAACCAATTAGGGTTTTTATCTGTACCAAACTCCCATATTAACTGATCAAAGTCTAAGTTGTCTTTAATGTAGTGATACATTTCAGCGTTTGTCTTGTGACCAAAAGTATCATCTATGTCTATACCTTGTCCTTTCATGTGTTGAGACCTTTTACTTCCTCCAATAGCGGTGTTTACAGGTTCCCCTCTAAAAAAGCTATTAATTTTTATCGGTCCTCCAACCCACTCTCTTAATGGTTCAAATACATTTTCAGCAACCTCTTCCATGCACTTTAACTGCATATCATCAGGTGTGTTATCTAAATCTCTTCTTACGCCCGTTTGGCTATATGTTCCCTCGTGGTAACTTACGTGTTTACTTATCATAATTTTATTTTTTTACACAATCATTTACTGTTACACCAGGCCTTGTTGGCGATGGTTTTGTCCCTACTTTCTTATGTGTTTTCCAACACTGCATAGGTGAGTTTACCTCTCTTAATTTAAAGCCACTTCTTTTAACATCTTTCTCGTGTACTAAAAGCTCGCTGCTTTTATTGTGAGTTGCTCCAGTATGCAATTTACCATCGTCCATTTTATGCGATTTACCCTCCCACTCTTTACCGTCTTTTGTGTAATGCTTTACTCCTTTCATAATTATTGTTTTAACATTTCCACCGCGCTCTAGCGGCTTTACCTCTCTCACCAGTCCAACCCTTGGATCTAGCACAAAATGATTTTCTTCTACCAGCGTCTTTACTTCCTGGTTTAACCTTTCCCGTTACAGCTGTTTTTAACTTACTACCTGGATTAGCTGCTTTATAAGAAGCAACACCTTTAGATGTCATACCCGCACCTTCTTCTGAAGTTCTAAAATGCCTATCCTTACCTTTAGTTCTTTTATTTGACTGCTTAAAAGGAGCTGGGTTGTCAGTCATCATGTAAGATCTTCTTCTACCACAACTTGTTACCGCGAAAGGATTGTTATTTTGTTTGTATGCCATATTAATTTATTATTACATCTACAGGTGTTGTTCCGGCTAGATTAATCCATAGTCCGTATATTTTCCCATCAAAACTAACTTCATTACCCTCTAATTTTAACGTTTGTCCAACGGGTAAAACTAAGACTTTGAATATATAGTACAACGTATTAGCCGCGTTTTTTAAATACAAATCAATAGTTGCACTACCCGAGCCTACGTTAGCGATTGTCATAGAGTTGATTCTACTAACGCCACCATTGATTGTTAGTAAGTTTACATCTGTTGCGTTTAATATTTTAAATACTTGTTGCGCCATAATTTATTTTTTTTATTTAACTAAGATCCCACTCCCACAAACAAGATATAAAAAAATGAGTGTTTGCCGTAGCACCACTTGATTCTATAGATAACGTTACCTTGTCACCTGCGACAATTGCGTTTGTACCAGTGTCTCCATCTAAAGTACCTGTAAAATCAAATGTAGTCATAGTTTTATTATTGGGACCTGTTGCAGTTATTGCACCAGTTTCACCTCCAGGTCCATTTGTAGATTGTGATGTAGTTCTAGTATATAGTTTAAGCGTAAGATTAACACCACTCATGTTGGATGACGTTCTAATAAACACTTTCAATAACTTTCCAGCAACAGGAGCAAGAATAGGTAATTTAACATTGGTATTAGTTGTAGTCTCGGCATCAATCTCCCCTAAACTTATAAACACCACGTCGGTAGCATCAATATCATCTGATATTGTGTGGTGTGTAAATTGTTTTGTAGTGTCTTTAGATACTTTTGTATCAGCGTAAGCTTTTATAGATTGTTGCGTTGCTAATGCTGTGGCAGAATTAGACCCCATAGCGTCTTCATCTAATATATTTGTTACAGTTGCTCCAGCTGTTCCTTTAAAGGAGTTTAATGTTTTAGTACCTGTAAACGTTTGCGCTCCAGATAAATGAGCTGTATCAGCATCTAAATATGCGCTAGCAACTGGTGTTCCTCGCCAATCCCCATTCACTACATTTCCAGTTAAATTAACATCACCAGGTATTGTTACGACAGAATTAGCTCCTAATCCAAGAGTTACGTCTATTTCTCCAGATTCACTACCACCCGTTAACACAAGGCCTGTATTCACGGTTCCATCGTGGCTAGCAACTTGGAGTGACATTTTCCCAGACTCTTCACCCGCTGTGACCACATCAGCTCTTGTTACGATTTTACCGTAATGTTGCGTGTTTTGACTAGCATCTTCTCCAAAAAAATCTATTTCTCCAATACGATCTCCTTGTACCATAGCGGCACCCCTATCCTTTTTCATCTGCAATCTAGCACCTTGATTATCAGCTGTAGTATTTTTAATAATTACAGCTGGATCGTCCGCGTTAGCAGAGCTAAAAGTTACTGTATCAGAAGTTATGTTTAAAGCAGTGCTCGCTGTTCCGATAGCTGAAAGCCCAGCTAAAGTTGTAATATTAGGTTGCGTTGCTTGCGTCGTTGCTGTATTCGGTGCTAAACCCGCGATTGTAGCAACTGTAGCCGCCTCTCCATTAAGATCACCAACTATTGTTTCCTCAAAAGTTTTAGCACCTGTAAAAGTCTGCTCCGTTGTTAGGTGAGCTGTGTCAGCGTCTAGCTTAGCGCTAGCAATAGCTGTACCGCCCCAAGTACCAGAAGTTACAGTATTTAACGCGACATTTCCTGTAAAAGTTGCTAATTGATCAGCATCTAACGTTAAAACTTTTGATTCAGTTGTTCCATCAGTTGTATAAAACTCTAAATCCGCATCGTTGTTTGAACCATCCCAAGCATCTCTACATATCGCTTGAATACTAGCTCCTACGCTAGTCGTGTTGCTACCATCCTCTGCTCCTTTAAACTGTATAACACCAAGTCTGTGATTGTCTCCCATAACAGCTCCGTCATCAGATACTAATCTTAACAAACCTCCCTGCGTTGCACTACTAGCTGCTGTGTCTACAACGGTAACCATTCCGCTAGCACCTTCTGTTTTTATGTTTCCAGTTACAAATAAACCAGTATCAATAAACTTTCCAAGCTCTATCTCATCAACCTTAAAAACATACCTACCATCATGACTAGTACTTGAAGTTGTATATGTATTAAAAATAACTTGATCAATAGTTTGAGCTCCACTATTATAAATAGCTTCAATTTCAAATCTATCATTAGCATCTTTACCTAAGCTAATAGTAGGATTACCATTGTTTACAGGATTAAACATAGTAAGATCTCCAGCGGCTATATTTGTAGTTGCAGAAGCTACGCCTAAAGAAGTTACACCAGCTAAAGTTGTTATGTTTGCTTGGGACGCAGCGGTTGCTGGTAACACAAAAGATCCTGTAGGAGCCGTATTCGGGGCTAAACCCGCGATTGTTCCAACCGTTGCTGCTGATCCAGTAGTGTCTTGATCACCAGCTACGTTAACACCTGGTAAATTTATATTGATTGAACCATTAAACGCTACGCCACCAATATTTCTTGCTGTAGTTAATGTAGCTGCTGAACCAGTTGTGTTTTGATTAAGCGTTCCTACATTTAAAGTTACTTCACCGGCCGTACCACCACCGGATAGTCCAGTTCCAGCTACAACAGACGTTATATCTGCTAAAGATGTATCGCTAGGAAAACCACCTAGAAATTTCATTATCTTATTATGTAGTTAATACCCATTTTAAAATCATACCATTCTCTGTTCCAGTATTTATTATACTTACCTTCAGCAAATATACCTAAACGTTTGTTAAATTTTTTACCAAATATAATACCACCTGAGTAATCCATCCACTGTCCGCCGTTGTAATCATGGTAAGAGTACTCGTTGTTTATATTCACGTGATACGGTAGTAAGTTACCCCATGAGTGTAACCAAAAGTCTTTAGTGTAATGATAGTAATCAAACCCAACTACAGCTGAGTAATTCCACTGTGCTGGTAGTTCATTTCTTTTTCTTTGTGTGTAATCAGATAGTATAACCGGTACAACAACTTGCTCCCATACATCTGCTGAGGTAGCAACTAAATCTCCGTCTGGGTTGTAATACATTTGATGAGCAACATCTACGTTGTATCCTTCTTCTAGAGCTAAGTAAGTGTAGTGTATGTTACCGTTACCTAGTTTCCATATAGCTAAAGGATCGTAACCATAAGGCTCAGATATTCTCTGTGCTGTACCTACATTAAACGATAGCTTGTTATTTACATTGTATCTATATCTTTCCGATGTCTCAAAGTACTCTACATCCGCAAAACCATCCTTCAAGTATTCTGTTTTAATCAATAAGTTTTTACCAACGTATCTAACAAAGTGATTTTGATCTAAGTACTCAACGCCTTCTTGTCTTTTGTAATCTACCTCAAACAAGAACTCTACACCTTTTATTTTACCTACGGTAGCAGCGTCACTATAGTTAGACTCTGTACCATCATAAAAAGTATTAGCTTTATTCTCATAACCAAATCTAGCTATTTTTCTAACACCTAATGTTATGTTGTAATCATAAGGAGTTTGTATTGTTTCTACTCCTAAACCATCTGTCACAGAGAAAGTCTCTATATCAGATATAGATGTACCGCCATTTACAGCTCCGTAAAACGTAGAGAACTTAAAAGTTTTCTGTAAGTCTAATTGAGAATAACAAAATATTGGTATAAGAAATAAAAGTAGTATTAACTTTCTCATTATGTTCTAGAGAACAAGAAGTATTCTAAAGTCGCAGCGTTGTTCTCAGAATCAATCATTATATCTCCAGCATAATCGTAGGGAAAGAAAGCAAACTCCCCTTGTTTTAACGTACCTAATCTCGTTGCTGCTCCAGCGCCTTGTATTTCAGCCGCCGTAGATCCCGATGCTTCAAATCCAATGTGAATATCGTGATCAGCTGGGCTAGTATTTTTCATATACAAAAAAGCACCATGAGTACCAGCTGTATCACCCTCTGCTTGTAACGCATCTGTAAAAAGAGCTGCTGCTGACGTTGATATTGCTTGATTTGCTGACTTAACAGTTACCACGGTTAGCGTATCCGTAACTGATAAGGACAACGCCATACTTAGTGGACCTGGTGTTCCATGAGTAGAAGCGTTAGATGTTATTGTTAGCGTTGGTGTAATTGTTGCCATAGTTTATTTTTTTAATAATTTCTTTTCTACTGTTCCGTCATCGTATATAAAGAACAGTAATTGATTTGTATTCATACTTGCTGGTCTACCTAATATATCTGTTATCATAATTAAGTTAGACATTCTTTTTGGCAGTTCGCCTACCCAAGTTCCTTCACAATAATTGTAAGTTAGCTGACATATATCATCCCAGTCATTCTCACAACAATATTCATCTACATCTATAACCCAAGCGTAGCAAGGATCGTTTAGCCAATAAGGTTCACCAGGATAGCCATAACAACCAGCATCATAGAGACAGCTATCACCGCTAGCCGTATTAGCATTTGGATCATAGTTATACGCGGATTGATCCATACACCCAACAACCAGATCAATACATGAGTTATTGTCTGTATTAGCAAGAGGATCGTAATTAATAGCAAAAACGTCGGTACACCCATAAATATAAGGGAAGCAACTAAAGTCTTCTGTATTCGCCGATGCTTGATAGTTAAACATAGACGGATCAGTACAACCATAAATATAAGATATGCAAGTATCGTTAGCATTAGCTAGTGGGTTATAATTAAACATCATTGTATCTGTACAACCATAAACAAACGGCTCACAACTTCCATCGTCTGTGTTTGCTAGTGGATTGTAATTAAATTGTGTAGAGTCGGTACAACCGTAGTTATATGCTATACACGTATCAGGAGTATTGGCTAGTGGATTATAATTTAAAGCTAGGCTCTCCATGCATCCCGTAACTACAGGTAAACAACCTCCGTTGTCTACGTTCGCTAAATCATCATAATTAAACGCAATTGAATCTAAACATCCAAACGCAGCTAGAACATCACAACTGTCTTGTATATTGAAATCTACATAAACCCCGTTAGATGTATCCGTATGATACTCTAGATATGCAGGCGATATACATCCTGGAACGTAATAACAAAACGTATCTATATTTGCAGTAGTATTGTAGTTATAAGCTAAAGAATCCATGCATCCCACTACTTTTTCTAAACACGTGTTACCACAATTTGTAGTTCCAACGTAAGTAAAGAACGGTACTATAGAGTGAGGAGCTGTATATAAAACAGTATCGCCAAGTGGACCAGTTAAAACAAATCCACATTCAGAAGCTGTATTACTAGCTTGTGCACTCACAAAGAACTTAGCGCTTACCAGATAAGGGGATTTAAGTTGTATACTATAATCTTGAGAGTAACCATAACCCATAACAAATTGGCTAGTGTCATCTTGATATATTTCTAATCTACTACCAACCCAACCGTTTCCTCCGTGATCTAATAGAGTAAGCGTGTAGTTACAACTATCTATGTTATCCATAGAATTCGCGATTGAATCATAGTTAAACATTGTACTATCTGTACATCCTAATATTTTTAAAGTAGTACAACTACTATCATTTACAGTGGCTGATGGATTGAATTCTAAGTAGTTTTCGTCCAAGCAGCCCAAAACAGGAGGTGGTGGTGCGCAGGTATCAGAGATCATAACATGTGTAGAATCTGTCCCAAAATTAGGTGTAGTACCATGTACTAAGGTATCTCCACACTGTATAATATAATACGATCCATCATTTCCTTGCCACAGAGATCCATTTAAACCGTCACCATAAGAATCATAAATTGTAAAATTTAATGTACCTAGTGGAACGCATACTGAAATAAACTGTGGTTCGTAGTCGGGAGCGTTTGTGTAGGGTCCTCCCGAGAATAAAATATTCCCCATTGTGTCTTTAATATCCCAACTAGTTTCGCTTTGGAATTGATCTAAATTTATATTAACTAACATTGGTACGCATGGTCCAGGTGGTGGTCCTGTAGGCATGCAGCTAGGAACTACTCTGTTATAGTACGTGCCAGAAGTAAATGTAGGTACTGGTACTGATACCAATGTATCTTCACATATAGTAAAATAATAACTACCTGGAGACATCATACCATCACCATAAGAATCCCTAATTAAAAAACAAATATTAGTTATACTATCTGCTATTATAATTGTATCTGTAAAAGTACTATTACTAGCAGTGTAATAACCAGATGGAACCTCGGCTATCGTATCTCCGTATAAAGAATCTTTCATTATTATCCAATACGTCTCCCCAGGGTAAGCGTCTGTGTTTATATGCACCACGGCTTGTTTTTGTCCTAGTAACGTGAACGGTAATAATAATAGCAATAATATTTTTTTCATTTAATATATTTCTTTCTATTCTTAATGTATATTGTTCCTTTTGGTATTTCAAATATCTCTCTACCTAATAAATCATATGTTTTATTATTGTTACTAATTTCAATTATAATTTCTTTTATCGCCGTAGAATTACCCATGTTACATAATACCCACTGGTACGAATTCGCATCGTATACTAATGAATCACAATCTGTACAAACGTAAGTTGCCCCCATAAAATATATGTAAGCATCATAACATACTTTAACTGTATCTGTTGTTAGTATATTTTGAAACGTCGCTGTTTGACCAGACCCCGCGTAACACGTTGTTGAGTTACACGCTTGCCAACTCCACATTATAGAATCGACTATATTAGACAATCCCGAAGCGTTTCCCGTTACAGTTAACACTGGGCTTACTCCCGTTGTGTATGATATTGAATCACAGTAATTAACTTGTGCTTGTGTTTGCAGTCCAAATAAGACCAGTATTGCTAGTAGTAATTTTTTCATTAGAAATCTTCCATTAATAATTCATCTATAACGCTTTGCATATCTTCTCTCGTTGCTTGCATACTAAATGATATGTCAGCTTGAAATCTTTTTACCTCTTCCCCATCTTTGTAAATAACAACCGTCGGAACAACTATTATCTCATGTTTCTTTTGTAACTTTGGTGCTACCGCTATATCAACATAAACTATATCACAGTCTGTAAGCTCTCCAATGTAACTAACCTTGTTAGGATCATTCCAAGCAGCATTAAAATGCGTGACTACTATCTGGCTAAACGATGTGTTTGCTAGTAACGTAAATAGTATTACTAATAAGTACACAGTAAATATTTTACGGCTATCACCCATTACCTTAGTTTATCTATTTTTTCCTCCATTCTTATCAACCTGTTCTTTAACTCATCTACAGCCTTCTCGGTGTTTTGAATTGTAATTCTTATATTCTGGTCTTTCATATCAAACTCCATCCTAGTCACATCTGGTCCAGGAAGTTTCTCCTCCCACTCTGGATTCCATTCATTTTTAGGTAGCTCTTTAGCTTCAGCTATATCGGCTTGAAGTGCAAACCACATACCGACTACGGTTGCAATTGAAAATCCTATCCCTATTAACGTTTTAATTGATATCTGAAAACCAGTATCTTCATTTAATTCTTTAGCCATTTCTATAGTTTACTTTATTTTAATAAGATTACTTGTTTTTTACTTTATTTAATCGTGGTAATAGCATAATCCGCTTTTAGCTTTTGTTTTCATTTTGCATCTTTTTTTATCAGACTTAACTTTACTGCACTGAACTTCCTTAGTACCTTGCTCTGCTTTTTCATGAATAGTACAGTAGGATTTACCAGGCTCTATAGTAGTCTTACACCTGGTACCACCTTTACTAACAGCAGCACATTTGATATCTTTTTGACCTTCTTTTATTTCTTCTTCTTGTTTCTTTATATTGACTTCTATTACCTTTTTATTCTCTTCTATTTTTTCTTTTTTCTTTATTTCTTTCTTTACTTTTCGTTCTTCTATTTTTTTTATTTGTTTCTTTTCTTTTATTTCATTTTCAACAGCTATCACATCTTGATCTTCAATTCCTAGATCCCAAGTGTTCCAACCTAAAAGTAATGCTAATCTTTCTAATGTAGATATCTCTTCTGTAATAGCAGCGTCAACGTTGTTAATTTTTTTCATTAACCTATCTAAAGGCAAGTTAGTACCACCTGATATCACGTTGGCAATAGCCTCATACATAGGATTGTTAAAATCAAAATAACTCATTTCTTTTATAACTTCCTCGTTATATTTTTCGGTCTGTATACCAGAGTATATTTTTCTTAACTTACTGCCTATTGTTGGAGATAAACCTATTATTTTTAGTATAGTATAAGTGTGATCAGCGTTCCAACCTTTTTCTTTTTGTTTTAAATACTCCATTATAGTATTTTTAACCGTCATAACTATATTACCACCAAACCCTAAGCCACTAAGAAGAGAATCTATCATACCGTTTATCACTCTTGTTTTCGCCTTAGCTTCTTTTTCTTCGTCTTCGTCCCCAATCATAGCACCTAACGCTGCTTGCAATCCATTAAATATAAGATTTTGAACTACACCATAATATATTATTTTAGATATATGTGTTTTAGCATCACCTCTACCTTTAGCTAAATCTACAACAGATTTTTTAATCAACCTAGCGTACTGCATAGGTGTATTTTTAAACGCTAATATGTACCTACCTAATGGACTTGCTTGTTGCTGTGATATCATATCAGGTCTAGAAGACTGCTGACCTTCTTCTGTTAACTCTTGAAAATCTTGCATTGCTCTCGCTTCAGCCTCCTGCTGTGTTAAACCTTGTTTCATTAGAGAATTAACTCTATTTCTATAAAACGTAGCACCACCAGATGCGATAGCAAAACTATCTGCAATTTGTGTTGGTAAAAATCCTTTTGTTAATAACCAGTTTAAAGCCGCTTTAGCTTTGTTTTTAGAACCAGCTACAGCTTGCGCTAGCTCAGCCTCGTTAATACCCCTTTGGTTACCAGCACGTCTAAGCTTCAACATGTCTGAATTAAATATCATAGAGAAGTCAGACCAAAATTGTTTTTGATTAGCAAACGCAGCGGCTGCTTTTAAAGGATTATTATCTGACCAGTTTATATAGTTAATTGAGGATATTGTTTGTAGTAACGCTGATCTCATATTAAAGAACATGATAGCACCAACAGACTGATTAGCCCAGTTATTGAACATGTTAACTAATCTGTTTTTACCTCCCTCTCTTTTAGAACCAAACTCCATTCTATAAAGTATATCTTCTAAAGCATCTCTAAAATTAGAACCATATATAGCTTCAATTTTATTCATATTTGGGCCGACAAGTTTTGTACCTTGCCACTCACCAAACATGATACCTCTGTTTTGAGCAAACTCAGCTAAATGATCTTGTCTACTAACTTCGTTATTTATAGACTGAATATCACTATCTAAACTCTCTACCAACCAGTAGTCGTTAGGCATTGTGTAACCTTGCTCTTGATCAACCAACTGTTCTAAAGAATCTGCAAAAGATTTTACAGACGTATCACCTTCAACAAAATTAACTAAAACTTTTAAATCTCTTTTTGATAAACCAGGAACCTCCGTACCATTTTTATTCCAAAGATAAACTCTTATAGCTTGATCTACTGTAAACTGATTACCTTCAAAACCTTCAAAACTATCTAGTTTTAAATTCAAATCTTTTTTAACAGATGGAAAGTTTTTCAATAAAGTTCTGTAGCCAACATTTAAAGCTTGTTTAGATTTGTTTAAAGAAGTATAACCTTTAGCAAAAGGATCAAACAAAGCTTTTTTAAAGAAAGCCATTTGAGCTTCTCCCTGCCTACCCTTACCAATAAATCTATATATTAAACCTTTAAAATCTTCTGCTGATGGTGGTACAAAGAAAGCAAACTTACCTTTTTTACTACCACGTATTTTAGCTTGAGCGTTTGAAAACTCAGCTTCAGCTTTAACACCAGTTGTCTGCTCTATTATTCTATTAAGATCTAGTTCTGGAGCAGTGTTGTTATCTAGTATGTTATTAAACTCTGGGTTCATTTGCTTGCTAAACTGTATTTTAGCTTGAACAACATCTGACTTAATGTCAAATTGATCTAAAACATTTTTTACAACTTGAACGTTCGCTAGTGCGTCATCAGCAAAATAAATGTTATTATAACCTTCTGCTACTTTTTCAGTTATCCAAAGAGCTTTAGATTCTGGAGTTGAGTTAGCTAATCCAGTTATGTTTTCTATAGGTATGTTTAATCCAAATTCACTTAAAAAAGCCTGTATAGCTGGAGCAGAGTTTTCAGGTCTAGCAGTTAATATAAAGTTGTCTTTAACTCCAAACTTTTTTATTCTGTCTACAAACTCTTGAAACAACGGGCCAGGTGTTCCTTCTACAACTTGGCTAAATTGAGAGAAATCATATACATATCCTTTAGCTAGTAGATCAGCTCCTTGTTTAGCAAACTCCTCCGCGTTTAATGCTCCTTGAGCTATACTTATCTCACGGCCGGTAGCTTGTTTTTTGGACTCATCTATAAATTCATCGAAGGTCATTTTAGCATCCACAGAGCTACCACTACCCATAGGATTTTCGTTAACGTCTAATACTTTCATCAACCCGTAACCTTCCCCACGCATGTCCTCGTTTCTATTAAGCCACGCTACTCTGTCATTACCTAACATAACATAAAAATCCCCGGGCCTTAACGTAAAGTTCAAGCTTTCTGCAGCTGTGGTTTTGTACATTACTAAAGACTTACTCTGAGCCAACGTGTCGTCAAAATCCCATATACTGATACCTTTTTCTGGATTAACTGTGTTAGATGTCATTAGAGCATCTTTGGCTATTTTAGAAGCTTTACTGAAGTAATAACCTTCTAATTGTTTTTCTGTAACTTTTACTTTAAGCAATCCACTAACAGCGTCTAGCTGTCCTTGTATTACCTTATCCATTAACTTTTTGCTTGTAGCTAACTTTGGTCCTACTACTACACCTGTGGATAATTGAGTCATTTGAAGATCAAAAGCTCCACCCATCTCAGCGTTGTAATATCTTAATAAAGAAGTTGATGTAGGATTCCAATAAAAAGGCATTGTAGATTTGTAAAACTTGTTTACTATATTATCATAAGACTTAGGTAAGTAAGCTAATCTATAGTTATCTAAAGCATCATTAAGGTTTTTTCTTGCTTCTACAGCCGTCGTATTATCAGTTAGTATATGTCTAAGTGAAAGTAAGTTTATCGCTAAAGCCGGTGTCATGTGTTCTAATACTAGTTTATCACCTTTGTAGTTTTTACTTTCAGCAGGAATAAAATCTAGTATAGCAGAAGCTCTAGTTAACCCTCTTTGATTAGCGTTCATGTTGGCTAGTATTGACACAACTTGATTACCTGTTATAAGCTTGTCTTGATATAACTGTCTCATCATGTCTGAAACTTTTCTATAAGCAGCGTTGTTTTCTGTTTGCTGTTTAATAAAAGCTGTTCTTTGTTTTGCTGTAGGTACTGTTTCTAAGCTACCGTCCATATAAGAAGCGTAACCATCTGGGTAAGCTCCGTGTTTACCAAAATCTTGTACTACCTTTCCTTTTTCATTAACAATACCATTTGTTAAAAAAGCCGCATCAACTACTCCAGTAGAAAAACCCTGTCTATTATCTTGAGGAGATGTTTTTCCTTTACTATTTAACTTTGGTGTTACACCTGCTATGGCTCCCTTCGGAGCTTTACCTTCATTTATATCTTTTTGGTTCCAAGTTTTATAAGGCGTCCAATTAGGATTTTTAATTAATGGTCCTAGTGGGTTTTTAGGATCTGGAATAAATTGACCATCTTGTACTTTTGAAGGAGCAGAAACCATTGGTCCGAGGTATTTAGCAGAAAAACCTCTTCCCTCTTTAGCGTCCATATAGTCAGCTAATGTTTTTATACCCGCTCTACCTTGTTCTTGTGCTATCTTGTTACCTTTAACTTTAACAAACGTTTCTCCAGTTATTTCGCTCATCATGCTAGCGTAACCAACTCTACCTTCTAAATTATTGTTAAAGTATTTGTCTATAACAAATAATTCTAATGGTGTCGCCAAGTCCACGTAGCTAGGAGCTATTAAATCAAACATGTCTTGCATGTCCTTTCCAATGTTTTTAATATCTTTCTCCGTTACAATCCCGTCTTCAAGTAATGGCCTTAATTGCGTGTTAGTTAAAGCTATCATGTTACCGTTATAAGAATCTACATTTTCAACTGAAATACCAAAAATAGCGTCAACTACAGCAGCTCCTTTAGAAGTTCCCATAAATCCTTCTAACGTCTTACCTTTTGAAAACATGTACTTAGACTTACCATCACCTAGCCTTACAATTAAATCAGCTGGTTGATTAGTGTTTTCTAAGTGTTCTCTTGTTATTTGATTTGTTACAACTCTACCCGTTTGATCTACTATAGCTTTAATTCTAGAGCTTGTGTTAGATTCTTTTTTATAAGTATTAGGTTTACCTCTTTCTGTTACACCAAATAAATTTAAAAATTCAGTAGGATCTATTGATTGTTTTATTTGAACTTGTAACCCTGGTCCTGTCTTAGATCTTACAGATCTTTTATTGTAAAATTCTTTTAATAAAACTTGTTGCACACCTGTAGATTGAGAGCTAGCTGTGTGACCTTCAGGTAACATAGATATTAACGCATCAACATGTTTGTTTATAAACATTTGAGCGTTTTTAGTGTCTGTCTTAGTTAAGTTACCAACCTTAGGAACTATACCAAACATTTGCTGAACTTCAGTTGCTACTATGTTTTTTAATGATTTATAGTTTTTACCTTTGTATAAACTAGGGTCTGCTTGTATTTGTTCTAGTACTTTATTTCTAATATTATCAAGCACAGGTTGTAACTCAGGATCTACTGAAACTAATTTATCTTCTAATTTTTTAGTGTTAACGTCTTCTACTTGCGTGTCTGCAACATCTTCAGAAGCTAAACCTTTTTTATCATCTATGTTTTCTACAAACTGTTGTCTCACACCTAACCTTTCAGCTAAGTTATTTGCTCTAAGATTTAATCTACTGCTAATAAACTTATCTAATCCTTGTCTTGTTGGATCAAACTCAGTTTGTATCATTCCACTAGCCTCAGCTATTAAAGCTTCTTTAAAGTCTTTTCTAGTGATTTCATTTCTTTCTGATACTGGTATACCGTCGTAAAGTCTTTTTGTTGTAGATTCTATTATAGCACCCATACCATCACCTAGCTCTGATTGTTGTAGATTATCTACTGTATTACCATCTGCATCTTGAGACAATCCTTCTGAAACCAAACGAGTTACATTACCTTCGTACTTTTCGTACATTTTTTGAAGGTTGTTTGCTTTAGAGTAAGATACTCCAGCTCCTGATGTTTTAGGTCCACTTACTAAACTACCTTCAGCTCCCTTGTCCATCACGTTATCTATAGCTTTGTTAGTGTAACCCTTTTCTATACTATCGTTGTAGTCCTTTATAAAATTATAAACTTGTCTACCATTGTTAAATTTTATCTTTGTAAAACCATTCTTTTGTAAAAATCTTCTTAATACATCTCCTACTTGCGTAAAAAATCCTTCGTCAAATTTCAAGGTACCATCCATTATAGACTCGGACATAATAGTAATCATTTCTTCACCCATGTTTGTTTCACCTACATAAGGACTCATTCTGTCTAAAAACTCTTTATTAACACCTCCTTTTTTGTTTATGAATTTTGTTAGAGCATCTCCTAATCTAGCTTGTATACTAGCATCTCTACCTATAGTTTTAAATAATACCGCGTGTAAAAATTCATGAGCGGCAGTCGTTATTCGACCTGTTGCAGCCAAAGAAGTTTCTTTATTTATAAATATGTTTTGCCCATTTGCGTCTTGTGATATAAATCCAAATTGACTAGCTTGGCTTTTAGATTCCTGAAGATCTTGGTTTATTAAATTGGTTCCTTCTTCAACAATGCTTTCTAGCTGAGCTCTTCTTTCAGGTGCTAGTTCTTTTCCAGTTTTAATATCAATATTGTTATCTAATTGAGATTGAGCACCATCTATTTCTGCTTGGTAATAAACATTGTCCTCTTGTTTTTCAAGGTTAAGCTTTGTTTCTATTTCTTCTGTAGTTAATTCTTCTACATTAACTTGTTTATCTGGATTTCTTTTATTGTAAGCCTCTGCCTTTGCTTTAACCTCAGCCACGTACTTATCATAAGCCTCTTGTTTCTCTTCGTCTGTACGAGTGTCTTTGTTTATTATCTCTTCTTTCTTTTTGTTTAACTCGTTGTAAGCATCTTCAGCTTTTTTAATCTCAACTTGTTTCTGTTCTTTAGTTAAACTTTTGTCTTTTCTTATATTTTTAGCTTTCTTTTCTAAGTTATGTTTTTCAACTGTTATATCTATTAACTCTTGTTTTTCTTGTTTAGAATAACTTACAGTTCCTCTTAAGTGTTTATCTTGTAGTTCTACGTTTTTATCAACTAAACTTACTAGCTCTGCCTCTAAATCTAATTTAACTTCTTTCGATAAATCTGGGTTCTCTAACATTTTATTTATCTCAAACATCCTGTCAGCATTTTTAGATAGCGTTTTCTCTAGCTTATTTGGAATCAAGTGATTAGTAGTGTGCTTAAAAATTACAGGGCTACTAATACCTCCACTAACTAACATACCATCTACAAAAGCCGTTGAAACTCCATCCATAAGACTAACGTCCATACCTAAAACATAGCGATCAGTTAAATTACCACCAAAAGCATTTACACCTTCTCCAAATCCTTCTTGAATAGCGTCAACTCCTGTTCTTATACCTATGTTCATCAACCCTGTTAAATAACTTGAAACACCACTACCAAAACCAGGTGTTTTTGTCATGAACTTACTAACTCTGGTAACTTGACCTACAAGTAATCTTTCTGTTGCAACTTCTAATGTTCCGTGTAAAATAGCGGATAAATATCTTTCTCCAGGAGTAAAACTGTATTCTCCTGATTTTTGCAATTTTCTAGTTCTTTCTAAATCTCCACCTATAGCCGTTGTACCAGCAACGACTAACCCAGCTGTACCTCCACTTAAAGCTGTGGCTACTAACATAGGTGCCATTCCACCTATTAATTCCATGGTATGTTGAGCTACACCTACTTCGCCTTTGTGGTAACTAAACTGTAAATTTCTTCTACCAGCCGATTCATCTCTTATAGCATCTAAAGTTGTCCGAAAAGCTGAAATATCTAATGACATTAAAGGATTCGCCACCCCAAGTCCTCTTCCAGTTATATTAAATCCCGCAATTTCATTAGCCGTGAGAGCTATTTCATCGATACCCGCTACGAATCCTCCAAACCCATCAATCATAAAGGACTCAGCTATTCTGTACGCGCCACCATATGTAGCGTTTTGTACTTGTAGTATAGCTGCATAATCGTCAGCTGTTCTAGCTAAAGCACCTTCTTTTTTAAACAATTCGTTAATAACAGCCCCAACGTCCTTAAGTGTATTTTGATAACCATTTAAAGCCTTGATATTATCTTGGTAACCACTTATGTAACCGTTTATTTTTTCGTTGTTTGAGTTTATTTTTTCGTTAACAATATTAACCTCTTCCTGTGTTTTGTAATCAACACTCTGTAGTTTTATATTTTCATCTATCAACTCTTGTATCTCAACCGAGTTTGGCATCTTTATCTCTTCCCCATTTTCATCTTTGTAAATCTTGCCATTAACAATTATAGTGCCAGTTGGTGTGCTCTCTATTTCTTTAAGTAGTAGATCATAAGGTTTTTTGTTTTTATCAAACACAGCATTTAACAAATCAATCTTAGTTGTTACCACTTTGGTTTCTTTTCTAACACCAGCTAAATTGTCTTGACTTTCTTCAAGGTCATCCATTTGCTCTTCACTTCTACCTCTGTAATATCTTCCTTGCCCCTCAAAGACACTAGTATTTTCTTGGTAAAAAGTATCTAGTTCTGATTGGACCGCTTCCCTAGTGTTTCTATCCGTGGTATTCCCAACCCAGTATTCCTTTATTTTACCCACGTCTTCTGTTGGGATGCTACCATTTGTTAGATTATCAAAATCTATTAACCCCTCTTCTCTAGGGTCATAAACTTTAAAAGCGTCTTCAAACTTAATGTTGTTTTCCGTAGCGTACTTTTGTACATAATACCCTACAAGTATTTTTTCTAACTCAGCTTCGTTTCTGCCATCTATAACCTCTACTAAACTAGTAGAATTTGTTATTTTGTTATTCTCAATCTTGTAAGTGGGCAATGCGTTATCAACTCCGGTTGGAGATATTAAATGTCCCGTTGGATCATAATCAAAAACAAGATCTTCTATACCAGACTCTTCTGAAACTTCTATCAACCCTTCCCAATCTGTTTTCGCTTCTTCTTCGTACGTTTGCCTGTAGTTAAATATCTTTCTCTCTTGTTTGTCTATAACATTATCCTTGTTAATATCCGCTGTAACAAAGGTTGGTTCGTCAACATCTAAACGAGTTACATCGTTATCAGCAATCAAGCTAGATAATTGCTGCTCTTTAACAACATCAGCTTCGTCACTGTTGTTAATATTTACAACCTTCGTGTTGTTATAAACATCTTCGTAGTTGTTGGCTTTGTCATAAATACTGCTTATATCGTTAATTTTTATCTCACCCTCTTCTTTTGTTATGCTGCCTTCTTCTACATTCTCTTCAACTTTAATTTGCTTATTGAATTTTTCTATTTTTATTTTTTCTTTTTCTTCTTTTTTTATTTTTAACTCTTTTATTTCGTTAGCATCTGTTGTTTCAAACTCTTGCATGTCTTGCAGCGAAACTGTATTCCTAGTTAAAGTCATGTTTCTTGGTAATTCCGATAAAGTATTTTCCAAAGGTAAATCCGAAATTCGTTGTGCTAGGGGTGACTCTACAGTCGCACTTTTTGTAGAGTTGTTTTTCTTTCCCAGGCTATTTCTTTTTGCCGCTTCTTTTATAAAGTTTTCAATAGTAGATGCTGGCTCACCAGCCTTAACCATTTTTTGAACAACAACTTTTACTTCCGCTTGTTTCATATTATATTTTATTTAAGGTAGTATTTACTAATAAGATCATCATACTCTTGGAACTGTGTAGATTTTTTATATTCTTCTCCTAGCTTACTCCAAGCTTTAGTTATGTAAGAGTTTGTAAACGAACCAAACTCTCTATCTAAATTTATTTCCGAAGCGTAATCAGGGTAAGTATCATTAACCCAAGTTCTAAACTTATTACCCTCTTCCTCACTTAAACCAAAAGTAGTTTCACCAAAATTACTAACACCTAGTATATCTGATCCTTCTATTCCTATTAACTGTGCTTCACCAGTTTTGTTCATGTTAAATCTATTAATACCAATTCTAGTATAATAATCTTTAACTAAATCCCCTAGAACTTCTTGCCCATTATTTTCTCTGTAGTATGCATTTTGAGGATTAAATATTTGATCAACATCTCTATATTCTACTACCTCACCAAATTCATCTTCAATTGGTATTCCATCTGGAAACATTTCTTCAAAGTGCTTTCTCATGCTTTTACCCTGACCAGGTATAGCATCATTAGCATAGCTGACTAATTGCTTTGGATCAGTTACCGCTTGCTCTATTATACCCTGCAAGTTTTGAATACTTTCACTTTGACCATTGTTAGCTATTTTATCTATCGTTCCAAACAATTGGTTTATTGCAGCTCCATCTGTTTTACCGTAAACACTACTTGGGGTAAACACATCTTTAGGATTTAAAACTTGTTTATATGTAGACAACTCTTGTTGATAACCATCCATAGCATTTTTATACTCTTCGTCGGTAAATTGATCTTTTTGTTCCTCTAAAGAAGATATGCTATTCTCAATACTTGATATTTTTTCTGATGAATTAGGATCTGTTAAAACCATTTGCATCTTACCGTCAACTAGCGTTTTATTAAAATTCCAATCTTGACCACTGTAATTAACCTCAGTGCCATTAGTGTACATGGCTGCTTGTAAGTTTTTAGTATCACCACTCATACCCTCTGAATACAGATTGCCATCTATGTTAGTTTTATATAATTCTACTTCAGACGAATAACCAGTTAACTCTTTATCTAAAGAACTCATCTGCGTCATTATATCGTTTAGTTTTCTTTGCTTGTCTTTACCATCTGGCAAGTCGTATATCTGCAGGTACTCGTCTTTTAAATTATAAAGCTGATCTTGTACTTGGTTATATGTTTCAGAACCTAATTGATCTATATTGTTTTCTCCACTTTTTAAATTAAAAGTATTTAAAACCCCCTCTTGCCTATCTCTTTCTTGTTGTGCTTTTTCTTTCTTTAATCTTTCTTCTTCTTTTAAGGTTTCTTTTTCAAGAATCTTAGTGTCTAAAAAATCATTAATAGTTCCATCTATATTACTACCAACTCTTTCTAGCGCTTTACCCATAGCGTTATTAGCGTATCTTCTCTGTGCGTACATCTGCTTAGCGCCAGCTACTAACCCAGCGTTATACGCTAGCGGAGATTTCATCATCAAACCACTTAGTTCAGTTTCTTCGGTACTTTCAGCGTCTGTTTCGACAACTTCCTCTAACAGTGCCCCAGATTCTTTTTCTTCTTTTTCTTTTAAAAAACCTTGGTAATCCTCGTCAGCAAGTCTTTTCTCTTCATCTTGCTTCATATCTATTTTATGATTAAGATAATTGCCAATAGAGTCACTAGCTTTAGACATTCCACTAAAGTCACGTTTTTCTCTTGGTCTATAAGCATTAGCTGATGCTCTTAAAAGTTCTTCGTTTGCAGCCATATTATATTATTATTTGCAAGATATCATATCAACATCGATCATGTCGTAATGAACACCATAGTAACCACTGTCCATAACTTCCACTGCGTTGCTTCTACCTAAATTAATTAAATCCTGTGCCATTGCTCCAGACCATTTTTTATTGCTTCCTTTGTAACTAAAAGTGTAAATAGGTATTCCAGACTCTGAATATCCAGTATGATCTATATTTTCTTTTAATCTAACATCTGATGCCATAGCTGCTTTAGCTCCTATGTCAATAACACCACCAGCTACGTTACCCCATCCTTCAGCGGCCATAGCTGCAGCGTCTGCTGTTGATGCGTCTGCTGCTCCTTTTCTTTGTTGAGCCATACCAAATAAAGTTTCTGTTTGACCTCTTTTCGCTGTTGCCATATCCGCTGCACCTGACATTGTTTTAACTTGGTTTGAAGCTGCTTGTTGAGCTGCTGCTGCTTGATTAGCAGATTCTTGCGCACCAATATTAGCTGATGTTGCCGCTGCAGCTCCTTGACCTGCCCCTACTAAAGCCTGTATGTTACCAGCGTTAAAACTACCACCTTGCTGCATTTGACCAAGTATATTAGATTGAGACTGCTGAAACTGTTGACCAGCTAAATTAGACGCTTGTTGGTTCACTGTTAGATCTTCAGCTGTATTTTCCATGTTAGCGTATGGATTTGAAAAATCCATGTTTAAGTAATCTTGTTTACCAGATGCAAACTCTGTATCAGCTTCTCCTTGTTCTTTTTTAGCTTTACGTTTAGCTCCTGGTGCTGCAAACAATTGTCCTATTCCAGCACCTAAATTTTTCATAGGTGAAACACCTCCTGTTGATTTAAACGGTGCTTTTAAGTTATTATAAAACATTGGTTTTTTATGTTTGTACATACTGTATTTTTATTTGTTATATTATTATTACACTTTTTCTTAATTATTTACTACTTTCAAATACTTCAGAGGCTACAGAAAATAACTCTGATTCTGCTGTTGAGTTGTTTCTAAGCTTAAACTTCGCAAAGTATCCTAATAAACCACTAGTATTAGCTTGGCTATCCTTGCTAAAAAATATAAAGTCACCCTCGTCGGGAGTTGGAGTAGAAGGACCTATGTCACACACTATAGCTTTATTATCATGAGTGACCACTGTCACTACACCTATCTCAACTATTGAACTAGAGGATGCTGTATCAAAGTTACCGCTATTAAAAGAAGCGCCACCAGCTACCGCAACGGTTGGAGTGTAGTAAGCCGTGTCGCCTACTTGTATCGATGTGTTTAGTTCGTTTGCAAATGTTAAAGTTACTGTTGCCATATTATTCTGCTATTGGTATTATTACGTTATCTAAGTTTATAGTTATATTTCCACTTGTCTCACCTACTTGCTCAACAATAAGAAGAAGAGTATATGTCATTCTTGTAGCGCTGGTTCTTGTGGCTGATAATTTAGTTGTACCAACCTCCCCTCCACTTACAAAAATAACTTCATCAATAGAAATATCACTTGTTGTGAAGTTGGATTCTATAGTGTTAGCTGCTGTTGCGGGGTATTCAAAACCGCTTTTACAGTCTTGAACTAACGAGATTTGGTGGTAACCAACCCCAGATGTTGTATTCTCTCCTAAAGAAACGGTAATATCCTGATCAACAAAAGCATCGTATCTTTGTTGCCCACTACCACTGGGTTTGTGTATAGGAGAATCTGTTTTAACCTTATACACTGTCCCTGCAAAAAACTGGCTAATAGATATATCTGGCGTTGCCTGTGGAATAGCAGAGTCTAAAACTGTATCGCCAACTTTTGCTATATCAAAGCCATAACTATCATTAGCTGAAACAGCTGGAAATAATACTAAAACTGTAAAGTTACCAGTACTAGGTATCGTTAAAGTTCCAGAGTTTGTCGAGCCAGCTGTAAACGCGTTGGTTGAAAAGTTGTAAGTAGTATCAGAAACGCTAGTAGCGCCTATCTCACCAAATTTAGTTATTGTTAAAGTAAACTGAGCTCCAACTGTACCATTAACCGATACAGATCTTTCGTCTCCTTTAGAGTTTACAGGTTCCTCTTCGTACTGTACTGAAAAACTAGATATTAAAGAACGCTCTACGTATATAGTTCCAACAGCTGGTTTCTTACCATCATCACCAAACCAAGTTACACTATGTTGATCAGATGAGGTTATGCTAGTATTACCAGTGTATTTTATAGTCCAAACCCTTTGCGTTACTTGGCCATCAGCATTTACTGTGTCAACGTTAGTTATTTCGTATCTAGTATCTAAGGAGCCAGCTTGTAAGTTTGGTACAGGAGGGTTTAAATAGTAGTAGCCAGCATCTGCCGTAAAAGATTTTGTAAACAAGGTTGTCTGTACGTCACCTACAACAGTTCCACTGTGAGAAGTAGTTGTAACACTACTAGCTGTAGCAGCTGTGGCAGTTATACCTGTTCCTTCGGTAGTATTTACAACCGTATTAGTAACAACATCGTGTATGTCATCTATATAAACAGTAACAACATTAGCTTGACCTCCCCCGTACTCTCCGAAGTTATCAATATCAAAAGCTAAATTAGTATCAGCGTTTGGCATAGAGAACAGAGTGTTTAAGGCTACGGTCACTTTGACGGTGTTTGCTAATGTTCCATAAGGATAGTTAACGTCAGCGTTTGGATAACCTGGTAACGATGTTAGTACTGGGTCAGTGTCTTCTAACGTTATACTGGTTAACCAAGGTTGAGTACCCGTGTTGTTAGAAAAGCTACTAGCTCTTACCGTGAACCCGGCGGAAGGTGTTATAAAAAACTCAGCAACATCAGATCCAATAGCTACACTACCTGTGTTGACAAATGTTACGGTATCGTTTCCATTAGAGTCTTTTATTGAACAATTTGTTATAGCCATATTAGTCGTTGTTTTCTGTTACGTTTAACTTAAAGTCTCTTTGAACTCCACTATCTGATCTTGATACAGCCGAAGCCTCTCCTATACCTTGAACTGAAAATTCCTTTTGGTCTATGTTGCTAAGAGTTGTTTCTACTCCTCTTATGTAATTAAACCACTTACCTTCTTTTTCTTTAAACTCACTTATTAAACCTTCTTGCATGTCTGTAGTAGCACTACTAACATACCAACCCGATTTTGCGTTTAAGTTGTAGTAGTTGTCGTCTCCATAAGTACCGTCAAGATCATTAGCCACACTGTTCAAAGTAGAAGTTTGAAACTTATCTACTTTAGCTTGAGATCCTTCGTAGTTTAAAGTTTTAAAGTTTTTTACAGATCCTGGAGATCCGTTTATTAAAACTGTTACGTCAGAATCGTATTGAGCTCCATAAAAGTTATTTCTTGTTGTGTTATCATGGTGTTGGTATAAATCACCATTTTTAAACGTGTAATAAGTATTGTTAAAGCTAACGCTACTTTCTGGCAGGTAAGATCTAAAACTAGCCCAACCTTTAGTTCCTTCGTTCCAAGCTAGGGTAGTGTTGTTTAACGTAAGGTTATATTCACTTTTTTTATCGTCGTAAGTACCTATTATGCTCCCTGTAGTAGCC
>Ga0209815_1000657_pt1 | contig 24962 bp, 14 predicted proteins | sample CoawatmetaG00DNA_FD_187507 | JGI IMG/M metagenome (GOLD analysis project Ga0209815, IMG submission 187507) | Marine microbial communities from the West Antarctic Peninsula - Coastal water metaG002-DNA (SPAdes) (version 2) | ecosystem: Environmental > Aquatic > Marine > Coastal ...
AAAGTTATCGATTACATTACAATAGCCCGACCTATGGCTTAGATATAAACTCGCACTCACGGTCGTAAATGGTTTTCCATTTATAAATAATACACCACCCGAATACGTGGGCGATTGTAACGATGGCGGTTTGTACGAAGAACACGTAAAATTCATTATATACTATTGAATTATAATAATTCCTAAACGATAACACGACTCATAAACTCGGATATTTTATTTTTACGCACCTGAGACACGCTATTGGAACGCAATAATATATTGACTTGGTTTGTATAATAATTTGCGTTACATTTGGATATCAAATCTAAATTGTCGTAAAAATTATGCGTATAGATGACATCGTATACGTTTTGTTTTTTTAGATAGGTTATGGCTTGACGAGTTTTTATCATTTTAGATTGCAATAACTTCTTGGATATATTCTGATTGGTTCCGACTTTAATACGACTTAATCCTTCACAATTATTACAAGGGACATAACTATTCCATTGTATTAATTCCGCAAAATCTAAGTTTGTATTCGCAAACATATTCGTGGTATTTGCGCCGTTAGAAGAAACGGCGGTGATTAACATTATATTAATAACTGAAAAAATAAATTGTTATTTTGTTCAAACGTATTGGGACCCACTAAATCCGAAATCGTAATGGATATGGCACCATTGAACATATTTGTAAAATGTCTACATTTCGTAAATTTCCATTTCCATATTGGGTTGTGGAAACTTGTCGCGTTCATAAACAATCCAGCAGCGTCTTCGACGTTAGATACATTCCAACCGCTTAGGTCTTGATTGAACGAAGTCGCGCCTTCAAATAAACCATTCATATTCACCATACCAGATACATCCCATACTCCTATCGTTTGATTGAATGCCTTTGCGCCTTTGAACACCGACTTCAAAGAAGATACATTAGATATATTCCAACTACTTATATTTTGATTGAACACAGACGCACCTTCAAACAAAGATTCCATCGAATTTACATTGGATATATTCCAATTCGTTATATCTTGATTGAACGAAGACGCACCTTCGAACAAAGACTTCATCGAAATTACATTCGATACATTCCAATTCGTTATATCGTCGTTAAAGGTGATTTCATTTTTAAATAGGTCGTCTAGAATACTTACACCCAAAAGATTTAAACCCGTAAAGGGTCTATGTTTTAAATTATATTCGACTTGATTCGTTTTAAATAGGGCGTAAGCATTTTTTACTGTAGAATTCGTGACATTGCCGTCCGCATAATAATATTCTAACTGGAGACAACCTTTAAACATACGGTCGTGTTTCGTTAAAATTTCCCCGCCTACTTCACTTAAAGATAAATCCCAATTATAAAACGATTGGTTTAACACAGAACAGTCTTCGAACATAAACTTTTGGATTACGTTGGATATATCCCATTTTCCGAAAAATTGGTTCAAAGATAGACAACCTTTAAACATAGAAGACATATCAGTCACCTTCGATGTAGTCCATCCGCTTATATCTTGATTAAACAAAACGGCGTTTTCAAACATAGACGTTGTATTTTTTATTTCCGATATGTTCCATGCATACAATGGACGATTAAACGACCGAGCCTCTTTAAACATAGAAGACATATCGGTTACCTTCGAGGTAGTCCAAATATTTATGTCTTGTTGAAACGAAGAAGCTCCTTCAAACATAGAAGACATATCGGTTACCTTCGCAGTAGACCACATGCTTAGATATTGGTTAAACAAAATCGCGTTTTCAAACATAGAAGAAGTATTTTCTATACTCGATATATCCCATAGATTTAGCGGACGATTAAACGATAACGCTCCTTTAAACACAGACGCCAACGACGTTAATTTATCTATATTCCAAACGTTTAGAGGCTGATTGAATTGTTGGGCGCCTTCAAATATAGAATCTATCTGAATAACATTGGATATATTCCAATCGGCTAAAGGTTGATTAAACACTAACGCTCCTTTAAACATACTTTCCATACTGGTCACCTTGTCTACATTCCATTGGTTTATAGTTTGATTGAATTGTTCTGCCCCTTCAAACATGGAAGACATAGACGTTGCGCCCGATACATCCCATCCACTTATATCTTGATTAAACGTCTTGAAATTTTGAAACAACCCCGTCATGTCTGTAATCTTAGATGTATTCCAATTGGGTATATCTTCATATTCTATTAAGGCGTCGCTATAAGACAAATTAAAATAATTCACCATATCTAAAATAGTATCTTGGGTTACATTACCAATAATTGTGTCATAATCCAACGCAGACGCGCCGACGAACATATCCGTTGTCAAAACGCCTTCTTTTGTCGCGAATATTGTCGCGGATATGTCGTTTTCAACCAAACTGAATATTAAATCATATTTCTTTGTCCAATTGACAAGGGATTTTTTAAACGACGAAGCCCCGTTAAACATTCGATTCATATCAGTTACTTTTGAAATATTCCATTTTGATATTCGCTCATTGAAAGCCGTGGCTCCTATAAACGTGCTCGACATGGTGGTGACGTTAGATACATTCCAAGAGCCGATATATTCATTGAACGTAGTATTGTCTTTAAACAGATATTCTATATTATTAATTTGCGACGTATCTAATTCGTCTATTTTACGAAATAGTTTGTCGTATAGGTCTTTGTCGTTTGTAAATGTTTTCATGGCGTTGTAAATCGTACCCAAGGTGTCCACATCACCTTGTAATACATTCCCCGATACTATATAATAATTCAGAGAAGTAGATCCCACGAACATAGAGTCATTAGAACTATTCTCTTTTATAATAGTTACGGGGGAAGTGTTTAAAAATTGCATATTCCAAGCGTATAAAGATTGATTGAAATTAGACGCGTTTAAAAACATATTATCCATATTTCCCACATTGGATACATCCCAATTATATAAAGGTTGATTGAATATAGTGCATCCATTAAACATATCTTTCATATCTATCACTTGAATTGTATTCCACGTATTTATATTTTGATTGAATATTTTCGCGTTTTTAAACAAAGCATTCATGTTACTTACGTTGGAGACATTCCAACCGCTCAGGTCTTCGTTAAAGTTTGTGTAGTCTTTAAACAAACCGCTTATATCTTCGACCAAAAAGGTGTCCCATTCGACGAGAGGTCTGAAATAATATTGGTAATTGGTGAGGTTGGTTTTAAACTGGTCTATGGCGTAATAGATAAGGTCTTGGTTCACTGACCCCGTCAACACTTGATATTGCAAGAGTGGTGTATTGTTTAACATTTGTTCGGTTTGTTTATTGGAAGAGAGGTCTGTTTTAGAGTTAAACACTATATCCCAATTATACAGCGACTGGTTAAGCGACAGCGCACCGTCAAACATATTGGACATGTCGACCACTTGCGCGGTCGTCCATTTGCCGATCGGTTGGTTGAACGACACGGCGTCTTGAAACATAGACGCCATCGTAGTCACCGCACTTACATCCCAGCCACTCAGGTCTTGTTGAAATGCGTTTGCTTCTTGAAACATAGACTCCATCGTTGTTATAGTGCTTACATTCCACCCTCGGAGATCTTGATTGAATGTTATTGCCCAGTTGAACATAAACGCCGTGTTGATTACGTTGGTTATGTCCCATGTTCCAATTGGTTTGTTGAATAGTGAGGCGCCGCGAAACAGAGCATTCATGTTGGTAACACCAGACACGTTCCACCCGCTTAGGTCTTCGTTAAAGTTTGTGTCGTCTTTGAATAAACCGCTTATATCTACAATCAACGACGTATCCCACTCGGACATAGGTCTAAAATAATATTGGTAATTGGTGTTATTGGTTTTAAACTGGTCGACTGCGTAATAGATAAGGTCTTGGTTCACTGACCCCGTCAACACTTGATATTGTAGTACATGCGTATTAAGTAACATTTGACTTGTTTGTTTACTGGAAGAGAGGTCTGTTTTAGAGTTAAACACTATATCCCAATTATACAGGGACTGATTGAATGACACCGCATCCTTAAACATATTGGACATGTCGTCCACTTGCAGGGTCGTCCATTTGCCGATCGGTTGGTCGAACACCGCCGCGCCTTGAAACATAGACGCCATCGTGGTTACACCACTTACATCCCAACCGCTCAGGTCTTGTTGAAAGGCATTCGCTCCGTCGAACATAAACGCCATATTTTGGGCTTTATGTGTGTTCCATCTTCCAATAGGTTGATCGAATAGTGAGGCACCGCAAAATAGAGCATTCATATTAGTCACGCCAGATACATCCCAACCGCTCAGGTCTTCGTTAAAGTCTTCGTAGTCTTTAAACAAACCGCTTATATCTACTATCAACGACGTATCCCATTCGACGATAGGTCTGAAATAATATTGGTAATTGGTTAAATTGGTTTTAAACTGGTCTATGGCGTAATAGATAAGGTCTTGGTTCACTGACCCCGTCAACACTTGATATTGTAGTACAGGCGTATTAAGTAACATTTGACTTGTTTGTTTACTGGAAGAGAGGTCTGTTTTAGAGTTAAACACTATATCCCAATTATACAGGGACTGATTGAACGACAGTGCGCCGTTAAACATATCGGACATGTCGTCCACTTGCAGGGTCGTCCATTTGCCGATCGGTTGGTTGAACGACGCGGCGTCTTGAAACATAGACTCCATCGTTGTTACCGCACTTACATCCCAGCCACTCAGGTCTTGTTGAAATGCGTTGGCTCCTTGAAACATAGAGTCCATCGTTGTTATAGTGCTTACATTCCACCCTCGGAGTTCTTGATTGAATGTTATTGCCCCGTTGAACATAAATGCCGTGTTGATTACGTTGGTTATGTCCCATGTTCCAATTGGTTTGTTGAATAGTGAGGCGCCGCGAAACAGAGCATTCATGTTGGTAACACCAGACACGTTCCACCCGCTTAGGTCTTCGTTAAAGTTTGTGTCGTCTTTGAATAAACCGCTTATATCTACAATCAACGACGTATCCCAGTCGGACATAGGTCTAAAATAATATTGGTAATTGGTGTTATTGGTTTTAAACTGGTCGACTGCGTAATAGATAACATTTTGGTTCACTGACCCCGTCAGCACTTGATATTGTAGTACATGCGTATTAAGTAACATATCACTTGTTTGTTTACTGGAGATGACCTGTTTATTTAACTCAAACACTAGGTCTTTCCAGTTATACAGCGACTGATTGAATGACACCGCATCCTTAAACATATTAGACATGTTGGTCACTTGCGTGGTCGTCCATTTGCCGATCGGTTGGTTGAACACCGCAGCGTATTGAAACATAGACGCCATCGTGGTTACACTACTTACATCCCAACCGCTCAGGTCTTGTTGAAAGGCGTTCGCTCCGTCGAACATAAACGCCATATTTTGGGCTTTATGTGTGTTCCATCTTCCAATAGGTTGATCGAATAGTGAGGCACCGTGAAACATAGCATTCATATTAGTCACGCCAGATACATCCCAACCGCTCAGGTCTTCGTTAAAGTTTGTGTAGTCTTTGAATAAACCGCTTATATCTACTATCAACGACGTATCCCATTCGGACATAGGTCTAAAATAATATGGGTAATTGGTTAAATTGGTTTTAAACTGATCTATGGCGTAATAGATAAGGTCTTGGTTCACTGACCCCGTCAACACTTGATATTGTAGTACAGGCGTATTAAGTAACATTTGTTCGGTTTGTTTATTGGAAGAGAGGTCTGTTTTAGAGTTAAACACTATATCCCAATTATACAGCGACTGATTAAATGACACCGCATCCTTAAACATATTGGACATGTCGACCACTTGCGCGGTCGTCCATTTACCGATCGGTTGGTCGAACACCGCAGCGTCTTGAAACATAGACGCCATCGTAGTCACCGCACTTACATCCCAGCCACTCAGGTCTTGTTGAAATGCGTTGGCTTCTTGAAACATAGAGTCCATATTGATTACGTTGGTTATGTCCCATGTTCCAATTGGTTGGTTGAATAGTGAGGCGCCGCGAAACAAAGCGTTCATGTTGGTAACACCAGACACGTTCCACCCGCTTAGGTCTTCGTTAAAGCTTGTGTCTAGTTCAAACAAGCCGCTCAGGTCTACAATCAACGACATATCCCATTCGTGCATAGGTCTAAAATAATATGGATAATTGGTCAGGTTGTTTTTAAACTGGTCCACCGCGTAATAAAGAATCGATTGATTCACCGACCCTGTTAACACTTGATATTGCAAGAGTGGTGTATTGTTTAACATTTGGTCGGTTTGTTTATTGGAAGAGAGGACTGTTTTAGAGTTAAACACTATATCCCAATTATACAGCGACTGGTTAAGCGACAGCGCACCGTCAAACATATTGGACATGTTGGTCGTGCGCGCTGTGTTCCATTTGCCAATCGGTTGGTTGAACACCGTTGCGCCTTTAAACATAGACGCCATTGTCGTGACCGCACTTACATCCCAACCACTCAGGTCTTGTTGAAACGACAATGCTCTGTCGAACATAAACTCCATCGTGGCGACAACACTTGTATTCCAATCTTGTAGAGGGTAATTAAACGGCGTGTTTTCAAACATAAACGCCATAGAAGTAACTCGCTCTGTATTCCATCCACTAATGTCTTGGTTAAATGACGTGTCTTGAAACATAGACGCCATGGAGTTTACTTGTGCAGTATCCCATGCACCAATCGGATAATTAAAAGAAGAATGTTTAAACATAGACTCCATCGTAGTCACCGCACTTGTCTCCCACCCGCTCAGGTCTTGTTGAAAGGCATTCGCTTCGTCGAACATAAATGCCATGTTGCGTACGTTGTGCGTGCCCCATGTTCCAATCGGTTGGTTGAATCGTGAGGCACCGCGAAACAAAGCGTTCATATTAGTCACACCGGACACGTTCCATCCGCTCAGGTCTTCGTTAAAGTGCGTGTCTTGTTCAAACAAACCACTCAGGTCTACAATCAACGACGTATCCCATTCGCGCATAGGTCTGAAATAATATGGATAATTGGTCAGGTTGTTTTTAAACTGGTCCACCGCGTAATAAAGAAACGATTGATTCACCGACCCTGATAACACTTGGTATTGTAAGAGTGGCGTATTACTTAACATTTGGTAGGTTTGTTTATTGGAAGAGAGGTCTGTTTTAGAGTTAAAGACTATGTCCCAATTATAAAGCGACTGATTGAATGACACCGCTCCATTAAACATATTGGACATGTTGACCACACCCAACGTGTTCCATTTGCCGATCGGTTGGTTGAACGACACCGAACCCGAGAACATTGACGCCATTGTCGTGACTGTGCCTACATCCCACCCGCTCAGGTCTTGTTGAAAGGCGTCGGCTCCGGCGAACATAGACTCCATGGTTGTCACAAGAGTTGTATTCCAATCTTGTAGAGGGTAATTAAACGGCGTGTTTTCAAACATAAACGCCATAGAAGTAACTAGCTCTGTATTCCATCCACTCAGGTCTTGGTTAAATGACGTGTCTTGAAACATAGACGCCATGGTATTGACTTGTACAGTATCCCATGCGCCAATCGGATAATTAAAAGAAGAATGTTTAAACATAGACTCCATGGATGTGACCACGCTTGTCTCCCACCCGCTCAGGTCTTGTTGAAAGGCATTCGCTTCGTCGAACATAAATGCCATGTTGCGTACGTTGTGCGTGTCCCATGTTCCAATTGGTTGGTTGAATCGTGAGGCACCGCAAAACAAAGCGTTCATATTAGTGACACCGGACACGTTCCATCCGCTCAGGTCTTCGTTAAAGTTTGGGTCTTGTTCAAACAGACCGCTCAGGTCTACTATCAACGATGTATCCCATTCGTGTATAGGTCTGAAATAATATAGATAATTGGTCGGGTTGTTTTTAAACTGATCCACCGCGTAATAAAGAAACGATTGATTCACCGACCCTGTTAACACTTGGTATTGTAAGAGTGGCGTATTACTTAACATATTATTTATTTGTTTATTGGAAGAGAGGTCTGTTTTAGAGTTAAAGACTATGTCCCAATTATAAAGCGACTGATTGAATGACACCGCTCCATTAAACATATTAGACATGTTGGTCACTTGGGTAGTCGTCCATTTGCCGATAGGTTGGTTAAACGATGCAGCGCCGGCGAACATTGACGCCATTGACGTGATTTGACTTGTATTCCAGTTGCTTAGGTCTTCGTTGAAAAATGTATCGTTTTCAAACAAAGCGTCCGTATTAAAAACCAAATCCGTATTCCATTGTTCCATTGGTTTGAAATAAAAATTATAATTGGCACGGTTTGTTTTGTATTGATCCACGGCGTAATAAATCGTATTTTGTATCACCGAACCCGTAAGCACTTGATAAATCAAAGAGGGTGTATTGTTTAACATATTGGATACATTCTTAAACGAAACAATCTCCGTGTTGGATACAAATGAAATATCATTCCAATGATACAGCGATTGATTGAAAGACGTAGCCCCGTTAAACATAGATTCCATCGAAGTCACTTGAGTAGTCGTCCATTTGCCAATAGGTTGATTAAACGACGTATTGCCTTGAAACATATACGACATAGAGGTTACAGCAGATACGTCCCATTGTATTATATCTTGATTGAACATTGTGCCTTGAAACATAGATTCCATCGTTGTCACAGTACTTGTATTCCAACGACTAATATCTTCGTTAAAATCGGTATAATCTTTAAATAAATCTTTCATAGTGTACACGTCTACCAGAGTCCATTCGCTTATAGGTCCATATAAAGCAAGGGCGTCAAACCTATCATATCTCCATTTATCCACCGCACTAAATATATTACTTTCGGTTACGTTAAAATAAGTATCTTCGTATATAGCAAACAAAGGACCGTCGGAGAGGGCGTCTATTTGAAAAGAATCAGACGTTTCTTCGCTCAATGTAATGTCGTAAGCATTCCCGATTACACTTGAAATATCTTCGTTAGACAAATACGTAAAGACCTCTGTAATGGTATTAAACGATATGGTTGTTTCTTCTTTATAGCCAATGATTTGGTTCGAACTTTTATAAAATCCCCAGTACGGTTTTATATTTCCTGATATTTCACGTTCAAACGAAACATCCATTATATATAGTATTATAAAAATTGATTTATAATTAATCGGTGTTAGTATAGTAATGTCTCTTGCTACTCAATATCAGAAAAAGACCGACAAAGAGCATATTTTGGACAATCCGGATACGTACATTGGATCTATTGAAAACATACACGGTCCAATGTACGTGTTGGAAGACGGTAAAATTATATCTAAAACGATGGATTATAACCCCGGCTTATTCAAATTATTTGACGAAGGTATTGTAAATTGTCGCGACCACGTGGTTCGAATGTTACAACAAAAAGAAACCAAGGCGGATGTACACTTGGTGAATACAATTGATATTGAAATTGCGGACGATACCATTACGATGTTGAACAATGGCAACGGGATAGACATTGAAAAACACCCTACGTATGATGTATGGATTCCAGAATTAATATTTGGACATTTGCGCACGTCGACCAATTACAACAAAGACGAAGAAAAGATTACAGGCGGTAAAAACGGATTTGGGTTTAAGCTGGTATTGATTTGGTCGACCTACGGTATGATTGAAACGGTGGATCACGTAAGAAAATTAAAATATACACAGACCTTCGAGCAAAATTTAGATATTATCCACCCCCCAAGCATCACCAAATGTTCTAAACAACCTTATACCATTGTAAAGTTTAAACCAGATTACAAGCGTCTCGGCTTGAATGGATTGACCGCGGACATGTTATCGCTGTTCCATCGTCGTGTATATGATATTGCCGGTATTACCACAAAAGACGTGAAAGTAAAATTAAACCATAGTGTGTTAGATATTAAGAATTTTAACCATTACATAGAATTATACAACGATTGCGATAAAATTGGCGAATCGCCTAACGAGCGATGGAGTTATAGCGTTTGTTTAAGCGAAGAATTCAAACAAGTGTCTTTTGTGAATGGTATTTTCACAGGAAAAGGCGGTAAACACGTGGATTATATCACGCAACAAATCATCAAAAAATTAATTGCGTATATTGAAAAAAAGAAAAAGATAGAAATCAAACCGTCTATTTTAAAAGAACAAATGTATATATTTTTGAATTGCACGATTGTGAATCCGTCGTTCGACAGCCAAACCAAAGATTATCTAAACACACCGCCTGGTAAGTTCGGGTCTTCGTGTGTCGTCAGCGATAAATTCATAGAAAAATTGGCAAAGCTAGGGATTATGGAGCAATCGTGTGAATTAAGCAAAATAAAAGAAAAGAATAATTCTAAAAAAACGGACGGCAACAAGCAGAAAACCATCCGAGGTATACCCAAATTAGTAGACGCAAACTATGCGGGGACCAAGGACTCCGCTCAGTGTACATTAATTTTATGCGAAGGAGATTCGGCAAAAGCGGGTATTTTATCCGGGCTTAGTCCAAGCGATCGTAATATTATTGGGGTGTATCCAATGAAAGGCAAGTTGTTGAACGTGCGCGGGGAAGCGACCAAAAAAATCAATGAAAACAAGGAAATCATTGAAATAAAGAAAATAATGGGACTAGAATCCAATAAGAAATATAACAACACCGACGAGCTAAGATATAATAAAATCTTATTTATGACAGACCAAGATTTAGACGGAAGTCATATCAAGGGGTTGTGTATTAATTTATTTGAATGTTTGTGGCCGTCTTTATTAAGCATCCGCGGATTTCTAGGATTTATGAATACCCCTATTTTAAAAGCGACCAAAGGAAGCCATAAAACACAATTTTACAACGAACAAGAATACGCTTTATGGAAAACGGAGAATAACAACGGCAAAGGGTGGGCGATTAAATATTATAAAGGATTGGGGACCAGTACAAGCAAAGAATTCAAAGAATATTTCAAAGACAAAAAGACTATGGATATCTTATTGGGCGATCAAGATACGGAAAAAATAGATATGGTGTTCAATAAAAAAAAATCGGAATATAGAAAAGAATGGTTGTCTAAATACAACCGAGACGATATATTAGACACCTCGTCGACCTCGATTAGCCTTTGCGATTTTGTAGACAAAGAGATGATCCATTTTTCAAAATACGATTGCGACCGTTCTATCCCGAATTTGATGGACGGATTAAAAGTCTCTCAGCGCAAGATTTTATATAGTGCGTTTAAAAAAAACTTAGTCAGCGAAATTAAGGTTGCTCAGTTCAGCGGGTATGTTTCCGAACATTCGGGGTATCATCACGGCGAGAGCAGTCTCAATGGGGCGATTGTAAATATGGCTCAAAATTTTGTGGGGTCTAACAACATTCCTATTTTAAACCCGAACGGACAATTCGGTACGCGTCTACAGGGGGGTAAAGATAGCGCATCCGAACGGTATATTTTTACCCAATTGAATAAAATCACCCGAATGATCTTTAAAAAAGAAGATGATGTTATTTTAAATTATCTGAACGACGACGGAACCCCCGTAGAACCCGCCTTTTACGCGCCTATTATTCCTATGATTCTGGTAAACGGAACCAAAGGCATCGGCACTGGATTTAGTACTGACATTCCATGTTTTCGTCCAATGGACCTAGTCGATTATATTTTAAAAAAACTGGACGACAAAGGGCATACGCACGATTTTGTGCCCTATTATAAAGGATTTACGGGCTCTATATCCAAAGACGACAGCCGTCGTTTCATTACAAAGGGCAAGTATACGATCCAAAACAAGACGGTCCTTATTACAGAATTACCCATTGGCGTTTGGAACGAAGACTATATTATACATCTAGAAAAATGCGTAGCCGAGAATATATTAAAAGACTATAGCGACCAATCGACGGACGCGGTGATTTATTTTAAATTAACTCTAAAAGAGCCCATGGATGAAGAGAGTATTTTAAAAACATTCAAACTTACGACCACCTTATCGATTAATAATATGAATTTATTCGACTCTTGCGATAAGTTAAGACACTATAACGAAGTACATGAAATTTGCGACGACTTTATTGAGGTTCGGTTAGACTATTACGAAAAAAGAAAGGTACACTATGTCAAAGTTTTAACCGAAGAAATGAATATTTTAAATCAGAAGTGTAGATATATCAACGAATTGTTAGCCGATACGTTAGATTTACGGAAAAAATCCTACGAACACATCGGTGAATTATTACGCGATAAAAAGTATGATACGTTCAATGATTCTTACCATTATTTGATTAAAATGCCAATGGACAGCGTATGTAAAGAAAATGTAGACGCGTTAAATGAACAATTTAAAAAGAAACAAGACGTATATAATGAGTTATCTAAGAATAGTAACATAGACCTTTGGAAAAAGGAATTGTGTGATTTAAAAGAAATGCTTTAGTTCGATTGTATTATCGTTGTGTAGATAAACAGGACGTTCCATCAATGTATGCATAGTAGACGCGTCTGTTTTATATTTTAAATATCCCGTAATTTCTCCCAGTATTTGTTGTGACGCGTAGTCTATCACGCGTTCGTTTATTTCCGACACTTGTCCTTCTATGTTTTCAAACTGAAAATTCGAAAACTGTAAAAATATACTCCGCATAATGACTTTCAATACATCTGTATTTTGGTTGTCGATTACATATTTTCTATCGGATAAATTATACACCTTTTTTTTTATGGCTTCATGGACTTGGTGAATATTATGCCCGCTAAAATAGCGGTTGGTCAAGTGACTCGGTTGAAACATATATTTCGTCGCATTAAAATAACTCGTTTTATCGTCTACCAGAACCTGGTCTTGTAAAAACAATGGCGTACCTCCTTCTATGTTTACCCTGCCAGACATTAATATATAATATTATTTTAATATAATGGAACAAACTAAAATAATATTTATGTCTATGATTCTTATTTTACTATTTACATTGGGTATTGTGGCAAATATATTGCGAACCAGTAAAAAAACGTATTTGTATCCGCCTCATACAAACCCGTGCCCCGATTATTATCAAAAAAATAGTTATGGATTTTGTTACGACAAATACGAGATAGGTCCAAATTCTTCCGACGACGATTGTAAACGCGTCTTATTTACAAGCGACGATTCCTCTTGCGACAAAAAAAAATGGGCGATAGACTGTAAAGTATCGTGGGATGGTATTACAAATAACGACGTATGTATATAAACACATACACCATAGAATGACAATGGAAATATTCGCCGAATTTATGTTGGATAAAAAGGATATCTATGTTTTAGGTAGGTCGGGTATTGGAAAGACCCGAATGGTTACGGACTATTTGAACCAAGGGGATTACGATGTACATTATTTATCTATACAACACATTTCTACGATGAATGATATCTATAAAAATACACATGGTTCTATTTTAACGCTTATGCATAAAAAGGTAAAACAAAACGTGGTCGTGATAGATGACATAGATATTTTAAATAATAGCGAAAAAAAAATACTAAATGAATTAATCAAACAAATGAAATTATATAAAAAAAAGGAGACAAAACAATTCAAATTTATTTTTATAGGTATCAATCTATACGATAAAAAAGTGAAAGAATTGTTGAAGTTATGTAACAAAATACATTTAAAAGACGACCAATCCAATTACGAAAAAAATATACAAATCAACATAAAAAATGTCATAGAACAAAAAATTGGACTCAATTGTATGGTTGAAAATGAAAAAGCAACGCAGTGTTTGATGTTTCACGAAAATATTATAAACCATCTTACGACCAACGATATGGAGTTTTATTTGAAGTTTTTAGATAATTATTGCGCGGGCGATTATTACGACCGCATTAGTTTTCAAAAACAATTATGGATATACAATGAAATGACCTATTATTTAAAAATGCTTCATAATTATTATGTCTACATCGAAAGTTCCGTCGCCATTGCCCACCAAAAAGAAGAATATAGGTTTACCAAAGTATTGACCAAATATAGCAACGAATATAACAATCAAAAGTTTATCCTAGATATTTGTAATCGTTTTAATATTTCAAAAAAACAATTGGGAGACATCGACCAACTGACCCCCACGGAATACAATCGTTTGAATAAATATTTAGATTTTATTGGCTAAGAGTTTGAATTGCTGTAAGGTCTCTTGTAAGGCGGCTATTTTTTCTTTTAATACATTGTTTTCGTTTGTTTTTATTTTCAATACTTCGATAATTTCGTTCAATTGTAACGGGCGTTTGGTGCCGTCTGGTTGCGTTAAGATGACTTGTTGGGTCTTTCGTTCGTTGTCTCGGCGTTTGATTTCGGCTAGTACATCGGGTTTATTGGTGACCTCGCCCGGCGAGTAGGTTTTTAAGGCTGTGCCGATGGTTTCGGTATAAAAAAGCAATGTGCTTGGGTCTTTGATAAATGTATTGGGTAATAAAGTCGAATCATTACATACGGGGCTTTTTGTATCAATGAGACGCCTTTTATCAAACGTATTTTGTTCGTGCGAAATAACCAAAATGGTTTTCAAGGGGTTTAACTGAACGAATGGAACGGTGTAGTTTTTTAGAAAAGATTTTTCCTCGGCTAAAACCGCGCTGTCTTCGTATTGGGTGTCTTTTAACAACACACGCTTGAACGCGAACGTACCGGCGGTCCCGTGTCGAGGTCCATAGGGTCCGAATTTATACATTTTATTGATTCCATTGAACCATAAATAAATCTCACTCGCACCCGCACACAACGCAGGCGATTTCATTAAAGTCTCTACGGCGTGACTTACCCGACACGGTGGATAATAATCATCGTCGTCTATATACACCACTATATCGTTGTCGTCGGTGAACGTACATTGTTGATGCATAAAATTGCGTTTCTTACCTAATGACATTCTTTCTTCTGAATAAATATACTTTACAAACGGAATATGTTTCACTAAATCGCCAATGGGATCGGTGCCATCGTCTACAATAATCCATTCCATAGATTCTTTGGGGTAATCTTGTTTCATAATGTTGTCCACCATTTGCGCGATGAAAGGGCGACGATTGAATGTAGGGGTGCATAAACTTACGCGCGGTTTAATTGTTTTTGCCTTTTTCTTACCCATTAGTATCCATTCTTAATTCTTTTTAGGTCTTATTTAGACAAATATGAAAAAAACAACATAAAAACGATCGCAGCAATGACATAGCTGATATCAAATAAAAAGGAAATATGGACAATCAGGGCTATACACAAGCATAAAAACCATAAAAAAAATATATTCGGTGTTATTTCCTTCCATTGTTCATTTAAATAATTAATATTCACCGTGCTAAAAGGTGTAAAAAATAATAATAAGAAAGTTAATCCTGCCATAATACCTATAGTCGTATACAAGGTAGCCCCCCGAAGAATATTCGTTTCAAGACTTCCGCGTTTAAAAATAGGTCTTTTTGAAGTAACATTCACGATAATTTCTATCAAAAAGTAAATAAATAAAACGCAAACTATCGCAGCCATAATTTTCTTTAAAGTGGTGAATTTGCTGATAGATTGAAGTAATTTAGGCTGACCCACAATTGCCAACATATATAGTATGCCTAACGAGACAAAGATAGCTAAAGGACCAACGAAAATAATAAACATTCTATATATAGTTTCATTGCCCATAAATGTCCACCAATCCTTTATCTTATCTTTACGAGAACCCCTTGGTGGTGGGTTGTATAAATATCCAATGACAATAGAGACAATATAATAGAATATAAAGACTATATAGAACGTAAAGCCGGGTATAGTCTGCGCTTTCAATAATTTCAAAAATTGCTTGGCGGCTTTAATCAGAAGATCAAATAGACTTTCGTATTTTGTCGCTTCTTGCGATGCTTCTGACGATGCTTTCGCTCCTTCTGCCGATCCTGCCAATGCTTTCGCCGCTTCTGCGGTTTTGTTCTCTTCCGTATCTAAGGAACAATAAATAATAATAATCGCGGTTATAAGAATTAAAAACATAAGTTCTTTGAATACGACCCCTATAAGGAAGAGGTATTTATCTGTATCGTTCATATTATAATATATTATTATTATAATATGAATCTTATGCTGGTGATTTTGTTGGTGTTTATTTTATATTTGCGTACGAAGGAAACGATGTTTACAAGAGCCAATTCTTACGATATTTCAAATTATGCGTCGAATACTTATCCGTGCGTTAACGAGAGTACACCAGTGCCACATTTCCAGACATAAAACGTATGACATTATATCTTTCTTCGAATAGAGTCAAATCGAATGAATATTTATATATTTTAGTAGGGTCTGTGTCAATATAGCCTATTACATTGCCTTCGTCGTCACATATAGAACTGACTTGTTGTGTTTCATCTATATCCGGCGTCAATGTTAAAATATCCATAACCACATCTTTGAATTTGCCCAAATTCATCGCACCAGAAGGCTGTATGTCGTATGGATTTGTATTTAAAGCAAAACTATAACTATATAATCCATCGTCGGAGTCCCCTAAACACGATTCATATTTTTCCAAATATCTATAAATATCCGACGCGAACTCGTTTTCTCTATATTTACCGTCTAGTAATATAGAGACTTGTTGTAATATATGCTTTACATTGTTGGTCGTGGGGTATTGTGTAATCGGAAACGATTCTGTAATGCCATCGCGGGGTAGATCTTGAAAAGATAAATCTATATTCGGTTTGTCTCTATATTTCCAATTGGTATAATTGCTCCATTCGTTTCGTTCATAAGCGTCCGTCCTGCGTAAGAACCAAAACCAATTGGACACCAAGTTATTGGTCTCTATTTTTATTCGGCGTGTGCCGACAATATGTTTATATTGGGTTTCTTTTACATCTAAGAATAAATGTGTCTGTTCGTTTGCTGCAAACACCTTTGTTTCTTCTTCAGATAAAAAGGCATATGTCGCCATAATATGGACGTCGCTTGCCCATTGATTTACAAGATTGGTATAGACGTTGTCGCTTGGTGGTACTTGTAAGAAACGATGCATTTGATAGGCGGTGCTTCCAAAATCAGGTCGGATTCTTTCGTCCGGAGATTGGGTCACATGGTATATTGTACATAAATCACGAATGGGCTTTATCGTAATATCAATAATCAATTCATTGTATTGGAGACAAACCAATGGAAACGCCATTTTACTCGAATTTGAAAACCAAAAAGGCAAAGGTATATACAATTTACGCCCATAAATGGAGGGTTCGGGTGGCTCGTCTGGGTTATTTGTTTTTGTGTTGGGATAATATCCATTACGGTAATAAGCGGGGTCATTTAATTCGGGGACGTGTCCGGTCATTTTGTAAAATTGACTTTTCTTATAAAACGACTCGTTCCTTTCGATTCTATTTTTAATATAATCCCCGCTAAATTGTTGAAGAATCTGTCCACCCGAAGACATAGTCACTTGGTCAATCATCAAAGAACCTAGGTGTTCAATCCATTTAAATTCATAGGGATGATTCGACCCGTTCTGTTCGTAAAACGGGCTCCATATATTCGGCAACGTCACCACCAAATACGTATTCATAATTAATTCGGCATATCTAGGTATTTTAAATGTAAATTTAGACGATTCATTCAAGTGTAAGATCCTCTCGCCATTGAAATCTATCCTATATTTTTGTAATCCAAAATTTGTATATTTCGCATAAACACTTTTAAAAAAGGTTTTGGTCGGGTTTCCATTTAATATTATATTTTGATTTCCATAAGCAATAATATTCAATAATCCTCCCGGCATTACTTATAATTTAATTATATATTTATATTACATATGGAGCAATATATATTATTATTTATGGGCTTCTTGGCGGTAGTACTCTTATATATATACGTCAATGTAAGTTCGGAGCATTCCAAATGTGCCGTCATAGACTCTCTGGAATATTCCTCTTTAACCCCGCCCGATTTGTCCGGTGTATTGATAAAGGACCTTATCTTTAAATCAGCGTTCAATTGTTGCTGTATAGGCGGAATGAAAAACGATTATGTCTCGTTGTGTGCCTTAAAACATTGTTATCGGGCAGGCGCACGCGTATTGGATTTACAAATATTTTCATTAAACGGTCAACCCGTCGTATCCGCGTCGACGGTAAATCAAAACGAATATAAAGAGCTATATAATTACTTAGGCTTTTCTGAAACCTTAAAGCATATAAACAATACGTTTTTGAATACAACGATGTCTCCCAATAACAACGAAGTCCTGTTTATAAATTTAAGAATAAATAGCAACAACAGAGCCCTATACGATAAAATGGCAAACACATTGATAGAAACCTTTACGGGGAGAACCCAGATGCTATTACACGAAGCCATAAACAAGGATTTGAATATGCATACGTTGGATGAATTAAAACATAAAATCATTATTATGGTCGATTTAAATGCGTCGCCCCAAATGCGCGACTCTTTTTCTTCCACCCGTTTGAGTTCATTGGCATTAATCACATTCGGTGACGGATTCAAATATCATTCTTTATACGCGAACGAAGCCTCTTTACAGGCGGGTGTAGAACTATCTTTATTGTACCCAAATAAATCTGCCTACTCTAACAATTACGATTATATGGACAAAGGTCAACGCAATAAGTTTAATTTTATTTTTATGAATTTTCAAAAAAAAGACATACACCTCACTAAATATTTGAATGATTTCAATGGGGTTTCATTTAAACAGGTTTATAATATGGAGTAATATATATGTCGTATTTGCCTCTATTGGAAAAAGCCATCGTGAATAATGAAAATATACAAAAGAAACAAAAAAAACAATATTTAAACGATACAATGATACATATATTACAAGACTTTATTCAGAAAAATGGATTGGTATGTTATGGAGGGATCGCCATCAACACGATTTTGCCTAAATCAAAAAAAATATACAATCAGAGGCTAGACATACCTGATTATGATATTTTTTCGCCCAATGCGATGGAACACGCGAAAGAGTTGGCGTCTATTTATGCGAATTTAGGGTTTCCAAATGTGGAAGCCAAAAGCGCTGTGTTTTATGGAACCTACAAAGTATTTGTCAATTTTGTCCCCATCGCCGATATTACCCACTTGTACGAACCTGTATTTAATATTATTCAAAACAAATCGATTCTTATCAAAAATCTTTTATATTCTCCCCCCTCGTATTTACGCATGAGCATCTACCAAGAATTGTCTCGCCCCTATGGCGATGTAACCCGATGGAGTAAAATATACGAACGCCTTACCCTATTGAACGAAGCGCATCCTTTTTATTACGACGTGGATTTGACCCAAAACAACATGATATCCAGTATAGAAAATAAGACCATTTACAATAAACTCATACAGATGTGCGTGAGACATAAGTATGTATTGTTTGGCGACTTTGGTCTTTCTTTTTACAAGGATTATTTCCCCACCCAATACAAAAAGGCAATCGATGCCAAAGACATAAAACAAATATATATATTGGCACACGACCACCTCGTTATTTTGGCAGAACTAAAAAAACTCAATATAACCTATCATGTCATAGAGCATACCAAAAACTATAAATTTATTAATTCTTTCTATGAAATCGAAATAAATGGTCAATCTTTACTATATATTTTTACTACAAATTCGTGTCAATCGTATAATACCATAAAAAGAAAAGATGATGTGTTTTCAATCGCAAGCATTGATACGATTTTAGGTATATATTATGCAATTGAGTATTTAAATGAAAGTAGTATTAACAATGACAATATATTGTCGTATTGTTATTTGCTAGAAAATATACACAGCCATAATAAGACCAATGTATTGCGGAGATTTTATATACAATGCGTTGGGAAACAAACTATGATAGAAGATATACGGAAAGAACGCGACGAAAAATACTTAAAATACAAAAAAAATAAGAAAAGTATGGAATACAGAAAATGGTTTTTAAAATATCATCCTAAGACTCGGAAAGTCCTTAAATCTTAAATTCTCCGGGGCTCGTTTTGCCACGTAAGAGATTGTCTACGACGTCGGGGTCTATGTCGCGTGTATTTAAAAGAAACAATGGCTTTATAGGGGTATATAATTTCACAAATATTTTCATCGCCAGATGTATACCGTGGTTATCAATATAGACAAATGTGCCCAATAATTTATCTATAAATAAAGGAAAGTTCTCTTTGAAAATATTAAATATATCCGTGTAATAACTATTGTTCATCATAGGATTTAAATGTGTTAAATCGAAAAACATATAAAATTTATGGACGTTTGGGTCTTTTCCTAATTGGATGAGGGCTGTGCTTAATTCATCTACAAATCCAAGCCACTTTAAATGGGTGAGTTGAGTGTTGCGTATTTTACACGATAATTTATAACATTGATCTCCTTTATGAATCTTTATTTCTGAATAGGGTTCCATTATTCAAGTATGTTTTCCTTATTTATATTAAAATTGTGTAATAATGTATTTGCATTTTTATTATAAATGTCTCCACATAAGTGAGCGGACTCGTAGATTTCTCTCAACAATCCGCTGGGTGCGGTCGTACCAAACTTAATGAGATTTTTATTTTTTAGAACATTTTTTATAGTATTTATTTTTGTTTTTTTAAAGTCGCCTTTTAAATCGTCTATTTGTCTACGGGATTTATGCCCCTTGATGAGTATACTAATGGTTTTATTTTTCTTATGTTTACCCAATTGAAAGGTTGTTTGAATACACGGGGTCGGCAAGACAGGTGGAGTCAACACGGTGGGCGCATGGGGCACAGGTGGAGACAAGACGGGAGGCAAGGCTGGAGACAAGGCGGGAGACAACACGGACAAGACGGGGACAAACTCGTGGATCTCTTCGACGGGTGTAGACAAAGTCTGTTTCCATTCTCGGAAGGTCGGTTTTATACCTCCTTTTAGGTTACTATAAGAAGGTTCGCGTTTAGAATCATAACTATCTTTATTTAAATCCACCACTTTTTGAGTTTTCTTATGTTGTTTTATTTTTTCAAGCAATAGTTTTCGTATCGTGGACGTATTTATGTGAACGGGCTCAGGCTTCATTTTCTTTGTTTTTATAGTCATATCACATGGTTTAACCACAATGCTACGAATACTCATATAAAAATAAAGTATAAAAATATACCTATTTATACTAAAATTGAATTAAATACTATCGTCTAGTAATAACTATGGATTCTTACACAGAATCAGACAGTTGGAATGTGATTGAATCTTATTTCAAAAACACCCATTTACATCAATTGGTAAAACACCAAGTAGACTCTTATAATGATTTTGTTCAAAACCAATTGATTAAAACCATTGAAATGTTTAATCCGCTTATCATTAAATCGCCGCACGATTATTTACCAGACTCTAAAAAATATAGATTAGAAGTAGAAGTAAATTTTGTCAATTTGTCTATTTATCGCCCCGAAATTCACGAAAACAACGGGTCGTCTAAATTAATGTTTCCGAGTGACGCCAGACTTAGAAGTTTTACGTATTCGTCCAATTTTACGCTAGATATGAATATTAAATATACCATTCGTAAAGGAGCAAACCTAGAAAACGAAGAACATAAACATATCCACTTGTCTAAAATTCAATTTGGTAAAATCCCTATTATGCTGAATTCTTGTATATGTGTCTTAAAACAATATCCGCATATTAACCCCGACCACATCGACGAGTGTAAAATGGATCCAGGCGGGTATTTCATTATTAACGGCTCTGAAAAGACTTGCTTGGGACAAGAGAAAACGGCGGACAATAAAGTATTTTGTTTTAAACAAAAGGCGTCTAATAAATGGCTTTGGACGGCGGAGTTTCGTTCTGTTCCAGACTGGAAGTGTATTTCTCCTAAACAAATCTATATGATGTTGAATTCCAAATTATCCGCCTACGGTCACGATATTTTGGTTCAATTGCCACGATTAAAAAAACCGATCCCATTGTTTGTATTATTTCGGGCATTGGGTATTGAAAGCGATAAAAAAATATGTAACATCATTCTTTTGAATATAGACAAAGAAAATGTCTTGTTGGAGTATTTGAAAGCGTCTATTTACGAAGGGTCCGAATACAACCAATACGAAGACGCGTTACAATACATTATATCAAACGTGATTTATACCCCCATCAATATGGATAAAGAAGAAGGTCACCGAAGAAAGACTGAATTTGCGAAAGATGTATTGACGAACGATTTATTCCCACATTGTAAAACGGTTGAAGAAAAGATTTATTTGTTAGGGTTTATGACTAAAAAATTAATTCTAGCCTATAGCGGTGTAGACAAGGCGACGGACCGAGATTCGTATGAAAATAAAAGGGTTGAATTGACCGGAACCCTATTGAATAACTTGTTTAGAAACTATTTCAATAAAGTGGTGAAAGATATACAGAAACAGGTCATTCGTGAAATTAATAACGGGTCTTGGAAATCCAGCGAAGATTATTCCAATATCATTACCTTGACCAACATTTATAAAATAGTCAAAACGACCACCATCGAAAATGGACTAAAGCGTGCGTTGTCTACCGGTGATTTTGGAATTAAAAGTATGAATACCAACAAGGTCGGTGTAGCCCAAGTTCTAAACCGACTGACCTATTTGTCTACCTTAAGCCATTTACGGCGTGTAAATACACCCATCGATAAAAGCGGAAAATTAGTTGAGCCGCGAAAATTACACGGCTCCACATGGGGGTTTTTGTGTCCAGCTGAAACACCGGAAGGGCAATCCGTGGGTGTGGTGAAAAATATTAGTTATATGACAAACGTCTCTACATATTCTGACAGCGGTCCAATATACGATTATATTAAGCCTTATGTATTGCCCTTAGACCATTATGACACAGAAACCTTTTACGATAAAGTAAAGGTTTTTGTGAACGGACGATGGGTTGGAATTACACACGATCCAATGGGTCTATTTCAAGATTTAAAACAAAAAAAACATAATGGTATGATACATATTTATTGTTCTATTGTATTTAATTATAATGTGAAAGAACTCATTGTATGCAATGACTGCGGCAGGTTAGTGCGTCCTTTGTTTAAAGTAAAGGAAAATAACATTTTATTGACGAAATCCATCCTTCAGCGTTTGAAAACCAACGAATTATCTTGGCGTGATTTACTTCTCCCTTTAATCCTACCCGAATCCATTATCGAATATATCGATTCGGCAGAACAAAATAATTCTATGATTTGTATGAAACCAAAAGAATTTAAAGAAAATTATAATTACACCCATTGCGAGATTCATCCAAGTACTATTTTCGGAGTTCTGGCGTCGTGTATTCCATTTCCTCAACACAATCAATCGCCTAGAAATACATACCAATGTGCTATGGGGAAGCAAGCCATTGGTATTTATGTGTCAAACTTCCATAAACGAATGGATAAAACCGCGTATGTATTGAATTATACGATGCGTCCGCTGGTCGAAACTAGGGTTATGAATATGATGAAACTGAATGAGTTACCATGTGGGAATCAGGTGATCGTCGCCATTATGACGCATGGAGGATATAATCAAGAAGATAGTTTGTTGTTCAACCGCGGAAGTTTAGACCGCGGGTTATTTCACGCAACCATTTACCATACCGAAAAAGACGAGGACAAAAAAATGAACGGTGAAGAAGAATTGCGTATCAAACCCAATCCAAACATTACACGAAATATGAAGTTCGGCAATTATGATAAAATCAATAAACACGGTGTGGTAGACGAAAACGAACTGATTGAAGACAAAGACATCATTATTTCTAAAGTAGTCGTTATAAAAGAACATAAGAACGATAATACGAAATTAATCAAATACGAAGACCAAAGTAAGTCCTATAGAACCACAGAAGAATGTTATGTAGACAAAAATTATATCGATAGAAACGGCGACGGATATACCTTCTGTAAAGTAAGAATCCGCGCGACCCGTAAACCCAACATCGGCGATAAGTTTAGCAGTAGACACGGGCAAAAGGGCACCATTGGCAATATCATCAACGAAGAAGATATGCCCTATACAAAAGAGGGGATTCGTCCAGACATCATCATTAACCCTCACGCCATTCCGTCGAGAATGACCATTGCCCAATTGAAAGAAACCTTAATCGGAAAATTACTCTTAAAATTAGGATTGTTCGGAGACGGTACCAGTTTTGGTGATATGGATATGGATGAAGTCTTTAAAGAATTGAAAAAACACGATTATGAATCCCATGGCAACGAAATATTGTATGACGGCAAAACAGGCGAGCAAATTCAAACGTCTATATTCATCGGACCTGTATATTATCAGCGATTAAAGCATATGGTAAACGATAAACAACATAGTCGTTGTATTGGTCCTATGGTAAATCTCACACGACAACCCGCAGAAGGTCGTAGCCGTGACGGCGGTTTAAGATTCGGTGAAATGGAACGCGATTGTATGATTTCTCACGGCGCTTCCAAATTTACAAAGGAACGGATTTACGATGTCTCGGATAAATATGCGGTCAACGTCTGTAAAAAATGCGGTATGATCGCGATTTACAACGATAAAGAACACATACATTTATGCAATGTATGCGAAAATAGAACAGACTTTTCCTACGTTAAAATTCCATATAGCTGTAAATTGTTGTTTCAAGAATTAATCACGATGAATATCGTTCCAAGAATTATGACCTAAGATAATATTATCTATATATAATGAGTTATTTAGGAGGAATTGTACACGGCAAACGAACGGAAGCAGGATTTCAAAACACTCTGGTGGGGTCAGAAGTTGCGATGAAGCGCAAATTATTAAGAAAGGCGTTTAGAACGAACGAAGTAAAAACAAACGCCGGCGCTACGATCGGGAAATCTACGTCTGGACCCTTTAGACGTTCGTTTCATATGGGCGATGTTTTATCGAGACAAAATCAATCGTGTGGGGGTGGAAATCAGGTCAACGGAACCCATGTAAACC
>Ga0209815_1000660_pt1 | contig 24948 bp, 23 predicted proteins | sample CoawatmetaG00DNA_FD_187507 | JGI IMG/M metagenome (GOLD analysis project Ga0209815, IMG submission 187507) | Marine microbial communities from the West Antarctic Peninsula - Coastal water metaG002-DNA (SPAdes) (version 2) | ecosystem: Environmental > Aquatic > Marine > Coastal ...
AGTCAGATTCCTTCCGTGACCACAAGGATGTCGGTCTGCATGCGCTTTGGTGCGCTTATCCGCACGACGACCACTGGCAAATCAGACCGGTCATGGAAAAGCGTTTTGTCGATCGTGAGAAAGCCTTTGAGTGGATGGACCGCGAAGAGAAGCGCCTGATCGCAGAGCACGGCGGGCCGCTGTGCAATATGGACAGCTCGCTCAAACAGACGCTGAACCTGACGACCGGCGGACAAGGGAACCCGCAAAAACGCTGGCATGGAATTTTCGCATTTTCGCGCAAGCGGCTGAACGACGTGTGGCCTGCGTTTGAACAGTTCTATGCTCGTGAGAAACACCTGCGCATCAAGCGAAAACAAATTGAAGTGGTCGACGGCGTCGACGTTAACCTCGGTACTACCGTGGACCATATCCGCTCACGCCGACACTTCCTGCATCACGTGGGTTTCAAGGAGTGGCTTGACGAGCGAGGCTTTGTGTACGACGAGAACCAAGCACATTTCGAGCTCGACGTGTGGCCCGCGTTCAAACAGTTCTATGCTCGCGAGAAACACCTGCGCATTAGGCGATGTCACGTCGAGGAGGTCGACGGCGTCGACGTTAACCTCGGTACTACCGTGAACCGCATCCGCTCACGCCGAGACTTCCTGCATTACACGGACTTTCGCATGTGGCTGTGGTGCGCGTGCTTCCAGATGTTCGCCCAAAAAGGCAAAACTGCGGAAGAGCAGAACCGCAAGCGATGGGAGGCCGCAATGCAGCTTGCCTAGCTACGCACCTTAGGTGTACCGTTAAGTGTTTTTTTTGATTCATAATCACGTTCGTGTTTTTTTAATTTAGATCGATCTGTTAAATGGCAATTGGCAAAAATACGCCATGCAGCGATTCTTCCTAAATCGACCTAGATCCACCTGAACACGTTGCTAAAGTGAGTCTTCGGTTCCCGGTGGTGGGCGTGGTGGTATTCAGGAGTGACGAATCCGAGCCGGCGTAGGAGCGGGTACTCGCAATTGGGATTGGAGTGAATGAAATTTAGCCAGCACGAGTAAACACAACCAAACGCACCAAGCGCACCGCGCGACGGGCGGACCGCATACATGACGACGAATAGCGGTCCGATGAGTTGATAGAGCGCATCGGCGACGCCTGTGCAGAACGCATCCTCCGGGCGTGGGTCTGTGTGTAAGTGGTGGATAGCGTGCGAGCGGCCGACGAATGTATGCCTGAGGCTGGTGTGCACAAGGCGATGCAGAAATGTCTGCGCAATGTCGGTCGCGACCACAAGCAAAGCGAGATCGAGACCGAACTTCGCTAGTGTAGTTTCGGACGAAAATGATTCTTTCGGAAGGCAACCTGCGCACCATGCGCTCACCAATACGCCGAATACGAGCGGGTATCCTGTCGGGGCGATGTACGTAGCTTGGCAAAGCCATCGCGCATTGGCAACGAGCACACCGAGTACCGCTTCATACATTTAACAGGTATGAACGATTTTTCGACTTGTAATTCAGATTCTCATCGGCTCGCTTTTTGAACGACACGTGGTTTGTCCATGCCCGACATGAAACGCGCCAACATGGCCGGTATTTGTCGATCAGCGGCTTTTTTTGTCGATCAGCGGCTTTTTTTATTTTGTTTATCAGATGGATATGAAATATATCGCTCTGCTGGCCTTTGCTATCGTTTTTTTTACGGTGGTCATGAGTCTGGGAATCATGCGTACTTTGCGCAAGCATTGCCCCACCGCACCGGCAGCGTGCAGCTTGAAGCAACTTGGGAAGCATCCTATTACAAACGTTTTTCAACACGAGGGCCAACCTGAGTACCCACTATTTGTCAGTTTCTACACAGGTGACAACGGCTACGGGATACATGCAGAGAGCCTAATCGAATCGCTCAATAAGTGGAACTTGTCGTACTACATAGTTGAGATAAATAGTCTCGGCGACAAGTGGGAAACGATTTGTCAGATAAAACCGCATCTCATTCTTCAAGCGCTTGACATGACCAAAAAGAGCGTGGTGTGGGTGGATGCGGACGCCACCATCGAAGACACACCAGACGAGTTCTTGAAAATTGACGCCAGTGACAAGAGCGTGGGCGTGCATTATTGGAAAGAGAGAAAACTCGGTTCTGGTACAATATATTTCAAAAATGATCCGACGTCTAGAAAAATTATACAAGATTGGATACGCGAAAATATACGTCATCCGAGTGCGTGGGATCAGATAACTCTTCAAACCGTTCTGAATAATTACAAAAAGAGCGAATACATCTTACCGGTCGCGTATCTGGCAATTTTCGATGACGCAAGAGCGGACAACAGCAATGTTAAAGACCACTACCAACGTCCAGTCATAGTACACTGGCAGGCAAGTCGAATTCTTCGTGCGGTAAGCGATAGCAAGCAAACAGCGGTATCCTTACGCAGTGAAGTGATACGATTCCATGAAGAAAATGTTGATGTCGCTGTACCATCCGAACAAAAAGAGATATTTAAATTGAGAACAAACACGGAGCGGTTGTTTAGAAGAATAATCAGCTCTATGATAGCCGAAAATGTAATCGACCCGTCAAAAAATATAATCGATCTTGGATGTTGGATCGGAGATAATGCAGTTCCCTGGAGTCTCATGATTCAGGGTGTTGTGTATGCAATCGATCCGTCAGATGAAAACGTGAAACTTGTGCAAAAACTCGTAGATTTGAACGGGATACAAAATATCCACGTGATGAAACGAGCAATCTCTTCGGCGGAAGAAGACTTGTATTACAAAGGATCATTAAAACACGTAACATTCAAAAGGGACAAAGGTAGTTATACTTCACATTTGAAATCAACAACACTTGACATTTTAGAAAATTCTGGCGAAGTAAGCAATATTGGTTTCGTGCACTTGGATGTCGAGGGTTTGGAATATGATGTTCTTCGCGGTGGTATAAAATTGATTGAAAAGTATCGCCCGATAATCACAACTGAAAGTCACAGAGGCGATAAGGACGTGTCTGAGATTCTGAAACCACTTCGTTATTCCGCAACTGAAATTCCCGAAATCTGTGGTGCAAATAAAACGTGCAGAAACACAATTTGGATGCCCGAGGGGCAGTCTCTGCCAGCGCATATCTTGGCACTCACGCAAAGGAATGATATTGTCAAACATCACGCAACATCACTTTCTGCGCAGTCACGCTTGTAGTTATTTCATTTATCGTTTCAGAAGCACAGGGTTTGGACTTTTTTAAAAAAATTGTCGATTAGTATGTATATATGTCAAAGCGCCCCGCACACATTGTTATCCCGGCGCGGTACGCTTCGACGCGCTTTCCTGGAAAAGCTCTCGTGGACATTTGCGGTACTCCGATGGTTGTACGCGTCATCAGGCAGTGCTTGGAAACATCGGCCGATAGTGTCACGTTAGCCACGGATGATGAGCGGATATTCAATGTTGCCCGCGGGCTTTGCAATACACCTGAAGCGAAGGGTCGGTTTTCCGTCGTCATGACCTCATCAGAGCACGTTTGCGGCACCGACCGCGTTGCTGAAGTAGCTGACAAAATGCAGTGGCCCGAAACCGATTTCGTCGTGAACGTGCAAGGAGACGAGCCTTTCATACCCACGCAGCACATAGAGCAAGTCGTTGCGCTTCTCAAAGAATCGGGCGATCCGATAGTCACTCTTTGCGATAAAATTGAACCCGGCGATCTGCACAATAGGAACGTTTGCAAGGTAGCAGTGAATAGAATGCACCACGCCATGCTGTACACCCGTGCGTTAATTCCTTGTGCCTTCCGCGCCTTGGGGATTTATGGTTTTACTGTTTCTTCACTCAAACACGTCACGAGTTTTAAACCCTCGCAACGAGAATTAGAAGAGAGCGTTGAACCACTACGGTGGCTCGATAACGAAGTGCCCATCGCCGTACACCTATGCGCTTTTTCTACGCCTCCCGGCGTGGACACATTGGCAGATGTACAAACCTTGACCGAGCGTTTCACAGACCCGGTCGCCACGAGTTAATGCGAAATTTGTGTCGTGTCGACGATACCGATAATCACTCCGTCGTCGACGACGGGTATAAGATGCAAGGCAGGAAACAACTCCACGCGGGTGTGCCGTTCAACACTTGTATAGTTTGTGTTAATCGAGGAAACGTCCAAAGTATCCGCATTTGATCCGCTGACGCGTAGACGTCTAAGGTCACCGTCCGTTATGATCCCTGTCACATTATCCAAAGTTATGACTATTATGCCTAACTTAGCACCGGTCATAGCGAGAAGAAGATCAATAATTGACGCAGTTTTCTCTTCAGACGAATACCTTGGAAACTCGATAATCATGACTTTGTCCGCGGTGCACAAGGAAACGCCGATGCTTCCGCTCGGGTGGTTCCGTTGGTACTCTTCGACTGTCACGTTATCACTCAACTGCGCAGCAAGGCAATTGACAAACTCGATTTGCGCGACAACGCTCTTTGTTGGCAAGCAAGGTATGTTCGCCCTGATTTCGCCCGTGAACGGTAAGATAACCATCTCGTCACACAAGGAGCGTAGCATGCACAATGGCTTTGCTGAGACAAAGCTCTCGTCCGGAACGGCGCAAATAACGCCGACAATACGGGAGCCGCGTTGTTTTGCTAATTGAGCGATGGGTCGCAACTCTTCCGTGTTACCGCTCTTGCTCATGAATACCACCATGTCTTCTTGGGCCACGCACCCAACATCGCCGTGTAAACTGTCACCTGCGTCTAACACGGCCGCGTCAAACGACAGCGATTTCAGCAGCGCGACAGCATGCGAGCAAGCTATTTTTGACTTTCCAACTCCGCAAAAGTGCACCTTACGAGAAGAGCTCACAGCGTCGAGGAGTTTTCTGCCAACTCTTCGTGGCAGCCCAACGTATTCCAACAGCCATTGCAAGCGGCTCAGAGGCCACTGGGTGGGCGCGTCGCATAGACTACTATCGGGATTGTCGTGGACCTCTACGAATATGCCATCGGCACCCAAGGAAATCGCCATCTTGCCCATGTGCGGGATGAGATGACGCTGCCCGCCCGAGCGCAGCGTGCCGTCTGCTTCGGTAACGGAGCCAGGCAATTGCAGACAATGCGTGATGTCCATCGAAACAAGGTTTGAGTCTCCGCGTAGCAGTACCAGGTTGCGCGGATCAACAACAAAGTCCTGGTATCCGAAGAAGTTACCTCGTTCGCATAATATCACCTGGCGGTTGCCGAATCGAACACATTTATCAAAACATTGTTTCATCACAGCAGCGCTGCAAAATTGTCCTTTCTTTATGTGCAGAATCAAACCCGTCTCCGAAGCGGCTTTCAAAAGATCGGTTTGTCGGCACAAAAACGCTGGTATTTGGAGGATGTCGACACAACCTTTTAACGCCTCCGCTTGCCACGGCTCGTGTACATCAGTGATACAAGGTATGCCCAGTTCCGATCGGATTCGATGAAATAATTCTTTTGCGTCGTCAATCGATACGCCTCTGTACGAACTTGCGGACGTTCTGTTTGCCTTGTCAAACGATGTTTTGAAAATGAGCGTGGCGTCGTAGTCGCGCATTTCCTGTTTGATTTTTTTAGCCATTTCAAACGCGTGTTCTTTGGATTCAATCACGTTCGGGCCGGCAATTACAAACTTGCGCGTCTGCAGCTCTTCAAATGTCAAAAGCATGAATTTGTTATTCTGTCTTATTTTATTCAATGTACCTATTCAAACGTGAATGCAACGAGGCATCGAACTTGATCAGCAAGCAATCAAACACAACGGTGACGGACCTCTACAACCTTGAATAATCTGGTATGCGGACCTTCAGAGCATTTAATGTCGCAGAATGCAACTTGACACGCGGGTCCGACATGACATAAGTATGAAAGTACTGGGCTTGCTTGTTGTGATTGTGCACTTTGATATTATTTTTAACAGTATAAGCGGTCCTCTTGCTATAAACCGCCACAGATTTGTCGACTGCTTCATGCGTATAGGAATTTTTATTCGTGTAAAAGTCAAATCCGGCTATAAATAGCTCGGTGACATCAGGGTCGGCAAGGATGTCCATTGCGGCAAGAGTTCCGGTGAGTAAATTATAGTGTCGTGGAGGCATATACCTTTCAAACGAAGTATCGACAAAATTGAATTCGATGTCTTTCCTAAGCTTCGATAAGTTCTGGTTTATAAGATGTGGTAAACGAACACTTTTCAGTATTTTGCCGGCGGATGAGTCCCAGTATGCGTTTAAACTCTGAATCGTGTCCGGATTCATGGTATCGTATACAATATCTGTGCGTGACCCATAATCGCCGTGGTAGTCCTGCGACAAGTCGTACGGTTGATTTACCCGTGCTACAAAATCGTAGCCGTCAATGAAAGACCCCACGCCAGTTCCTTCGAGTGTCGTCGCCTTGCTGACCAGGGCTACTCGTTTCGGCTGGCGGTGTTCTCGCAGCAGCCGTACAGTGGGGGTGCAACTAAATATTTCGCACAATATTGGGGCGTTGTTGCGGTGCATTTAGTCTGTCTTTATACTTCTGTCTTTATACTTTTTTTATTAAAAACGATGCCACAAAATTTTGGTAGGCCGGTGATAGCAATTTTGGTAGGCCGGTGGATCGACGACGGCACGATTGCAAACGCTTTCATTGTTTTCTTTATTGGGTACCTAGCGCGGACAATCCGCTTAAACTGCTAACGGCGAAGCATTAAGTCGTCCGGCGATGACCATAGATTATTCGCCCACAGGTGGTTCGATGGTCATATTTTCCATAGCGCTCGAAAAAACTTTTACCGCCGTGTTCATGCTCATAAGTTCCTGATGGAACAGCTTGTTGGCGCACGGCGTACGAACCTCAACGCAGTGCGCGCCGTCTTCGCAGTTGCGACAATATGCTCGCTGGCCACGTTTACCGTGTGCGAACTGGTCGCTGTGGGTTTGATCGGCGGGCAGTCCGCACCGGTTGCACATGGTCACGGTTGTGCAGTCCGACTGATCAAGCATGCGGTCCGAGATGACTGCGCTGGCACCGTAACTTATGAAGCAGTCTTTCTCCATCTCGCCAATGCGCAGCCCGCCATTCTTTCCGCGTCCTTCAAGCGGTTGTCCCGTGAGAATGTGATAACTTCCCTTCGTGCGACTGTGCACCTTTTCGCTCACGAGGTGCTTCAGGCGTTGGTAGCTACAGATGCCCATGAACATGGTTGATCGCATCTGCTGGCCGGTGCGCCCATCGTAGAATACCTCTTCCCCGCTCGGCATGAAACCATTGTCGCACAGCACGGACTCCGCATGGCCTACTGCGTCGCCGGTGGTGAATGGCGATGCGTCCACGAACTTACCATCTAAGGCGGCGGCTTTACCGGCGAGAGACTCAATGAACATTCCGATTGTCATGCGGCTAATAAAGGCGTGTGGGTTGATGATAATGTCCGGCGAGATGCCGTCACGATTAAAGGGAAGGTCTTCCGTCGGTACCACATAGCCGATGGTGCCCTTCTGCGCGCAGCGACTAGCAAACTTATCGCCGATCCCCGGGCGCCGGACCGTGCGTACACGCACCTTCACCTGCCGTTTGCCGTCCTTGTTGCACGTCCAGTACACCGAATCTATTATGCACGGATCGCGCACAAGTGTTGATCGACAGAACTTCAACGGCACGTGCCGACCGTCCGGACCCAACTGTACTGTTTGCGACGTTTTGCCGATGATGACATCGCCCGCCTCTAGGTGCGAACCGACCGCTGGACAGCCATCGCTTTGCAGCTTGCTGTAGTCAGCACGCTTCATGCCCGCAGCCCCCTCGACAATGCAGAACATTTCGTCGTCGTTTCCCTTGCTATTTAACTCGTCGCTATACATCCTGAAGGTGCTGATGACACCTGCGCCGCGTTCAATTGCCTCTTTCTTTATAATGATGGCGTCCTCCTGGTTATAGCCAGACCACGACGCTATCATTACGCACATTTCGGTCGTGCTTGGCTCCGGAATGTAGCTGAGCGACCCGAGTATTTTTGCCATTTTTGTCTCAGACAGGGAGCGCTGACCGTACCACAATGCGTATTTGTGTGCATCGAATTTCTGCACGCCAACACCACCGTTATCGCAGCACACCGCCTGTTTGCCCATCGCCGCTTGGTAGATGTTGCGGGGACTCTGGTTGTGATTGCTAAATGGGATCAGCGAGGCTGCTACGCCAAGCATTGTCGCAGACACCAATATCTCGACGTGTGTGTGGCCACTGCGAACTTCGTCCAAGCTTGTGGCAATTACACAGTGCTTGTCACTCTCCTCCTGGTCGATGAACTCGGTCACGCCGAGCCTCCAGATGTCCTCCCAATCAAGCACCGTGTCGCACGACCTCAGCAGGTCAGTGACGCGGTGAACACGATCAATCCGGAAGATTGGCCGCAGAATAGCCCCGGCATCGCAATTGATAAAAATGGTATTGCTGAGCTCGTCCGCAACAATGCTGCAATCCCGTGGCAGAATGTCGTGGTGTCGGGCTTCGCGCAGAGTTTCGCGCACCTCTGATGCGTGCTTGCCAGGCAGTGTGCCTGCAATGTATCCGCTCGCAAAGACAGTGAGGGCGTCAAGTGCGTCCGCCGGTGTGACCATGTCAATAATTGGGTCATCTACTGGTCCGAGCAGCGACTCTATTTGGATGAGGCGGAGAACGTTCTTGGTGATTGAGCCGATGCGACAGTGCGCAACCAACGGGAGGTTCAGGATCAAGCCGCATGCGCTGCCCTCGGGCGTCTCGGTCGCGCACACGTGCCCAAAGTCTGAGCGATGCAGCATACGCGGCATTGATGTCTTCCCATGCCGGTTAACGGGGCAATTGATACGCCGCAGCGAGCTGATTGCCGCAATGCGCGACATGCGCGTGATCGCCTGGCACACGCCTGAGCATGCGGATGGATCAACTCCGCGCATCACTGACCATACTCCGGTGCTGAAGTGGTACTTGACGCCGACCTCAAGTTTACGAGAGTTAAGGAAGTCTATGCTTCGTATTTTTCCATGTCCTTCAATCGCCTTCTTCAGTAGCATTTCAAATGATCGAATGTTGTTCCTCCAAAGCTGACGAAAAAGCATCGCAATTAAAGCACCGGAGGAGTCGATCCGCTTGTGCCGCCAGTGATCGCGATCATCCACTCCGGCAGGCGAGCCGCGAGGGCTGCAGAACGCAATCAGCGCCTGCGCTGCCATCATGCACACGAAAGTGTACTTGCGAGCGCGAGTTGGAGCGTCATCTAGCGTACCAAGGTGCGGAAGTAGGTCTATACAGAGCGCACGGATGGCCACATGTATGCGGCGCTCGGGGGTCCTTTCCTTTGTGAGATTGTTGGCAGCATGGTTGAGTACGTTCTCTCCAAACGAAGCCGTTGATGTGGCCGTAACGCTCTCAATTTGATTGTCGTGCAGCATGGCGTCGATTCCTGCGGCGATGATCCCGTGCTGCACCACATCACTTGTCTTGCGCCTCGTCCACCGCTCAATGTGATGATGGCATAGCTTGTACAGCTCTTCTTTCGACCCGACAAGGTCCCTCGCAAGGATGCCGAGGACGACGACGAGCGGAACCTCGTCCGTAAAGGCCGGAACGGTTACGCACATGCCGCACTTGTTAGAGGGTGCACGGACTAGCAGCCGCAGCGAGATGGTCGACCGCCATATCTCCTCGTTGCACGAGCGCACCTCGCAATAATAACCATTCGTGCGGTGCTTGTGCAAGAAAGGACAGTTGACCCGGAGCTTAATCTGGCTCTGACAGGTCTTCTCGTTCCCGTTGATAATGAAATAGCCTGAAATGTTATCTCGCTGCGGGTTCTCGTAATCGGCGCAGAAGCAGCTATTGACCATGCACGGCATCTTGAGAAGTGGCACTTCTCGGAACGTGTGCTCGCTTGTAACGGTGCCATCCGCGTCAATAATCTTCTGATGGACGTCTGCCGCAATGCCGACCTGGTAGGTCATTTTCCGAGTACGTGCCTCGATTGGAGTCAGCTTACGGGTCTGCCCGTCTTGCTCTTGAACGCACGGTTCGAGAATCGTCACTCTTCCAAATTTAATTTCAATTGATCGCGCATTACTAGCGCTGTTCACCACGATCGTCGGCCGATAGTGGATGATCTGTGACAGACCCTCTTTCATGAAATGTTCGTAGCTTTGGATCTGGTGCGCCCATAGCGAGCCGTCTGGATGGCGCAAGTACGCATGGACCACACTCTCCATGGCACTTACTTGGACTTAAAAGTACTTTTAGAAAGTGTATTTTATTCGACTTTTGTATTTTATTCGACTGACAAATCATGTCTTGCGCATTGTGTAGCAAGCGGGTTCGACCTAAGCAGCGCAAGTACGACAGAATCGACGAATGCGCCACCGTCTACACGTTCTGCTCGGCAGCTTGCACCGCAGTGTGGGAGGCGAACTGCGTCCTCGCACAGCTTCACAAATACGAGTTGATGTCAACCTATCTAGTGCCGACTCAAATCATGCTTCAGCACTAGAATACCTCTTCCCAGCTCGGCATGAAACCAATCCTTTTCCTCGGCCAACGTTTATAAACAAAATACAACAAAACTGTTAACACGATCAGCAACACGAGCATAATATATTGTAAAATGTTATATGCTACATGTCGACTGGTTTCACTTCGGTTTTCACTTCGGTAGTAAATTAACTCACAACTTGAAATGCTAGCTACGATTAATAAGATAAGCACTATAACACATGGCCATAGTAAATATGGAGAAAGATTTTGCGCCATTGGGGGCAAAACTGATGAACACTACGAAAAAAATGAACCGCTTTTTACAAAGATATGAGTCACGTACAACAGGTGATGAAGGACTGTGTCGAATTCATTGATTCCTCACAAGTTGGCCCATTTTCATGGTCCGGGCTCGTCAGGAGCGTCCGACTGACCGTCGAGTACGTCGAGGACATCGAGGGGCTCGGCCCAGGCGACAAGAAGGACCTCGTGATAGCCGTCGCCAAAGAGATTATTGATCGCGATCATGGGCCGCTTGATCAATTCGACGACATCTTCAAACCACTCATTGCCGCAACCATTGACGAACTGATCGAGGTCGGTGTGACTGGTCTCAAGGTCCGCAAACAGGCCGGCTGCATGTCGTTTTGTTCCGGCGTCGGCTCTCGATGCCTTGAGCACTCGAAACCGGAGTAGACGACCGAATACATAGATTACCGATTTATCATCTCTTCCGTAATCTTAGCCAAGACCTTGGCGGCCGTCTCTTTTGCCGGCCCCTCGTTCTCGACGACGCAGTCGAATAGCGACATCTTTTCGGTGTATGTCCTGTGCACGGTTTCGGCGTAGGCGTTTTCCGGCTCGTCGCGGTTGCGGCTTTCCCGTCTTGTTCTTGCCGTCTCCATTGAACAGTTCAGCAATACATTCAAATGCGGACGCCAAAGCTGCGCCCCAAATGCCTTAACTAAATCCTTTTCACGGTCTAATGTCGGGGAGAGCGGCATGAATATGTCGCATCCATCGACCGGGGATCGCTCGGTGATAATAACTAGCTCGCACCCGCTGACCTGCTCGATCGTAGTCCACCGCCGCATCTCTGCGGCTTGACCGAGAAGAACTTTTATTTGGAATCCAAGCGCAGTGCGCGCTGGTTTGCTGTGGAAGTCGGCCAGCCAGCCCTCGTTTTGCCACTCTTCGACAGGCTCAAGGTAATACATCCACGTGAGCGTATGTTGAAGGGCGGTCAACTTCTTTAACTCGTTCAAGACTGCGCTCTTGCCAACACCAATGGGCCCGGTCACCGTCACGATCAACATGTTTTTTTAAAGTAATTTAATTAGTATATTATTATGAATCACCGCCAATATCAAGGCTCATACGTCTTTAACATGGGCACCTTCGAAGGCCGTCTGAAGTGCAACTTATGTGCACATAATTTTGCAAATGACAATGATAGGAAATGCAAAGCCAAAGTGTGTATCGGCGTTCCCTATTGTTGGCAGCATCTGCGGATTCGTCATCACCTGCGAATTAAAGCATCAGAGTATGGAAAGGGTTTGTTTGCCGAACACCCGAAGCGCGAGCATGATCATGAGATATGTTTCAATAAAAATGACATAATCTGTCCGTACATCGGAGAGTCACTTACAAGAGCGCAGTTGAACGGTAGGTACGGCGAAGAAACGGCCCCTTACGCGGTTAATCACATTAATAAGTACTTTGATGCCGCATTGCGTCGCGGCGCGGGGTCACTGGCAAACCACGCCAATCCCCCGAATTTCAACGCAGCGTATGTTTATCGAACAAAGAGAGATTTTGATACATCCTCTTGGACTGAGCGTGAAGACTTAGGTAGACCGTTGTCTAACTACCCCTTCCGAAACGATCGAAAATCTTATCGCCCTTTACCAGGATTCATATACGTGTACGCAACCAAGAACATTAAGTACGGCGAACAGATCTTGGCGAATTACCAGAATGACTATCATTTTAACAATCACAGCACCCGAGTAAAAAAATGAGGTCGTCCATTAAGTAATTCTGATCTCGCCAAACATACCGGTAGCGTAGCCGGGCACGGCCACGTAGTATACCGTTTGCTTGGACTCTGGTATAAAGGTGATTGCCCCCGAGTATACTATCTTTGTCGAGAACGCAGCGCTATCGGTGGTGCCGAAGTCAAGATCGTTGGGGTGTGTCGCCGTGATAGCCACACCAATGCGTGCGGAAGCATTATTTTTTTGTCGTCGTTTGCTCTGTTTGCTCTGACTTATGAGCAGCATCAGCTCCTCGCCGTGCGTCAAATGGATCGTCGGATTCCTGACCATTGTGGACGGGTAGTCCGGTCCGTCCGCCAGTGAGAAACCCCGCACGCGGTCAACAAAAAGCTTGTAGCGCGGTTTTCCCTTTTTCAATGACCACGGCTTCCAATATAAGAACGAGACGATCATAATGACAAGAATGGTGGCTAACACAATATTCGCAATGTGCCATGCGTTCGGAGTCATGAAGATTATTGCATATGTATGTAATTTAGTAATGAGCGGGGTTAGGCAAACGTATTGCAACGACGGCGCAGAATAAATCTCCCGACAAAGCGGTCGTCAAGTCAGTAAGGCGTTACATTGAAGAACCTTCCGTAGCGCTATTCAACACTTCGTACAATTGGACGCATTCATAGCCAATAGCGCGTATAGTTGAAAGCTCCAGGTTCAGTCGAAACGCAATATCCTTAAGCCTGTTAATTTGTGCGACGGACACGCCCTCGTGTGTCATTTTACGGCCGGCGCGCTCAATCCTGTCGTTTACTATCTTGAACTCCGTCAACAAGCGCATCAACGTAGCGCACGGCCTTGAAAGATCAACACGCAACGCATCAATTTTCATGCGCTTCTGGTTGTCGTCGTCAATTTTCATTGCGGCACGAACATCTTCGGCGATTACGAGAAGGCGTACTCGGATCGATCTCACGGTATGTTCGACCCCCTCAGACATGTTGTAGGTCAGAACTAAATTATCGTATCGAACAAGCGTCGTTGTTAAACCATGTCCTAACACAGCTATCCCAACCGTGCCGAGTCGGAAATATGTGCGCTTGGGTTGTAGTTTTGTGCGTATTCGACGGTGCACTCCTGGCGAAGAGCCGTTCCTGTGTCATCGATATACGGCGTCTCAATAGGAATAACGTCTTGTAGCACAGGAGCGCTGAATGCGTCAGTAGCGGTTAGGTACACACGAATGTGCTGTCCGCTCGACTCAACCGCATCATCTGAGGACCCAGTCAGGGCACGGTCATCAAATACGACTCGGTAGCGATACCTCTGTCCTTCTACGATAGGGTTAAAGTCTGCGTCGTGCGTGATAAGGTTGTGATAGTTAAAATGGTCATTCATCCATAGGTGCGCACGGATGAAGAGCAGATTGCTGTCTCCGTTGACCTGCTCGACACCGTAACTGATTTGCAGATACGGACTTAAACTGTGATGATGCTTGTTTGTCATGGTAAGTAGTGCGGTCTCTGAGTGCAGCAGTGCAATGACGGGCGTCAATGTGAGATCGATCGTCATACGAAGAGAGCCGTCGACCACAAAAAAATCGTTTGCATTGAGCGGCTCGATCTGCAGCGGTGCTACGTCGTGTTGCACTTGATAGCAGAACGTATCACTTGACAGCTTCAAATTATAATTTATCTCCGAATAATCCACAGTAAGAACGTTGTCACCTTCGGTGGCCAGACAATTCGTATTCAGTTCAGCGCGTCGTTCAAGGCGGACCGCGCCATTTGCATAAGAGTCCGGAATGCACGAGTCCATGGCTATCGCGTTTACAAGATTAAAATTCGTGTTGACCAGAAACCACTCCTTGCCGTCTGACGCATTCGTGTCGTTTTCGTCGAAGTCGACCGGGCTCTCGTGCAATGTCATCCACTCTTGCCCGCCTTCGGTGTCTACAAGCAGCTGCATGACACGATCCGGAGAGATAGAGCTAAGGCACTCCGCATTGTCCGATTCACACGTGTTTGTACGCTGAGAACCGTCAACGGATACGATCCGAACTCGCTGTGTTGAGTCTTGACCGTGCATGATGCTTGGATGGGTCTGGTGGATGTAGTCCGTCAGTATTGGTTGTGGGCGCAGGTCGGGCATGTCGGTGCTGTCGGCGTGTACGACAATATAGTAGTCTTCAAGAGTGTAATACCCTGCGTGGGTCACTGTAAAGTATATGTCGCCGCTCTTTTGGCCGTTGTTCACCACAAAGGGCTCATGAGTGTCCGAATCGGCGGCGCGTAGTGTGCACGTGTGATTGTAGGCCGAGACACGGAAAGTCACAAAATCACCCACGGCGAAATTCATGGTACGATTTTGCCCATATGTGTGCTGGTGGTCTAAATAGACGAACCGGTCGTGTCCGACCGCATAAAGTCCGTCGTGACCGCTGTACACGCCGATCGTGAATTTTATCCCTTTGTCAGGCGTCGAATCTGAGTCGACCGCTTTCGTAACATACACGGCACGATTCTCAAACTCGCCGGCACGGCCCATCTTGACACAGAATACGTGAGTGCTCAAACACTCGGTAATGAGAAATGACAGGCGCAAGACGTGATATACGGTTTCGACCTTGACCTGCCATGGCTGCGCCACCGCAAGCGGTATCAACCCAAGCTGCGCACACACGCTGATAGGTCGCGTGTCATCTCCCCAAGTTACGATCTGAGTGAGATTGGTCGACATGGTTGGCGCATTGGACCGCATTAGATCGCCGTCGGCGGTATAATACAACTGCTCCTGCATGATCGACGCAGTCGCCACGCATGGCACCTTGACACAGTTGCGCTGATTGCGAATTTGCTGCATCGCGCTTGTGTTGTCCGAGTCGAGTGGGCGGTCCCCGCGACATACATAACACTCTGCGGTCCGATGTTGCCTAAAGATGAACTCGTTCTGCTTTGACCGGTTACCGAGCGTGCTATGAAGCATGCTTTCAATCACGTCAGACAGGCCCGAGCTATCGTTAAGAACTTCACACCATCCCGTATAGCCGGGCAGCGTGTTGCTGGAAAATCCGACGAGCGTCGGATCAATATGGCTGTCCGTGACAAGTTCGTAAAACGAATCGAATTCGAGCGTGTACTGCCGGTCCGACATGTCATATCGGTACACATCGGACAGGAACGTGTCGCAGCCACCGGGGAAAAAGTCCGAGCACAGATCTAGAGGTCCGTCTGAAAGCGAACGTGCCATGACAAACACGTAATCCTATGGGTGTGTGTTTATTTTTTATTTTGGCACTTGCGTTTAACAAGCGTTTCAATTTTTAACGTTATTATACAAATATTATTATACAAAATGCCCGATTTCAAGCAAAAGATAATCAATGCAAGCATTGGAGCTGGCGTTGGTGCAATTATTGGCGCCGCGGTGGCTTTGCGCATGACCGACCAGACAACAACCGACCAGACAATCACAGGCACCACAATGCCGGACGGTAATGCGGTAATTGTCGGCGAGCACGTAGTCAAAGACCCTGACCTTCGCGACCTTCTCCTTGAACTCGCAAACACCCGGTCGGCCGCACCATTGGTATATAAGGACATCGTAAGGCAGTTTAACGATTTAATCCAACTGGCAGAATACGTCGAAGGCAACGAAGTGACAGGTATTCACATGATGAAAGGGAATCGCATCGCAACGATGACAAAACAAAGCCTCGGTTCGTACAAACGAGCCTTGGCGACTGACGCACGCGCCATGGAGGAATTTAACGAACTTGAGTCGAAACTGAACGCAGCAGTAGACGACCGCATTCAGAACATTGTTACGGATGTGTCTGCAAAAATGTGAAAGTACACAAAGAGCCAATGATCGAGAGTAACGCAACAATACGCGTTTTATACTCAATAAGCTTTGTTTTTGTGGTAATCGGCGCAATTAATTGGTTGGTGTTTGCATCGTACCGCATCCACCACCGTAGCACCCATACGCTAGAGCCAATAGAAGATTTATTTACGTGGCTACAACACATCGTCCCCGGAGCATACGGACAAGAAATCACTTTTTGGATTCAAAACGTTGTCTACATTCTCGTCGGGATTGCTGGACTTCTTGTCTTTCTTGCACGCCTGCTGACCCTTGTTAATGTCAAAGAAGCTCGAGTTGGGGACGCGCGTCGGGCGTACGTGTGATGAAAAAAAGAAATGTACATGAAACTATGTTGATTAATGATTACGAGGCGCCGCATCTGGAAAAAAATACAAGTGTGCTTGCTCGTGCCGAGTGTATTCGCAAAGGGCAACTAAAACACAGCACCGCTACTTACACGGTTACCTATGGTAGCTGCAACATTGGTGCACTTTCGCAGCCGAAGAAGACACCGATGCCTGAGTGCTACGTCTGTTCGTATGCACATTATAGGAAATGTTGCCCGTTGCTGCGATGCCCTTTCTGTGGTCAGTGGGGGCATAATCGCATTAACTGTCCGAGTGCACCCAACGTAAAACCACCTTTGCAACCTATTTTTCGCAGTCCCGGTCATCTCAAGCGCGCCGAAGCTCTTCTCTTCACGCCAGCTGAGGTGAATAAAAGTTAATTTTCTATCATGCCTTATCATGGCCCTACACGCACCACCAACGACAGAGGGGCGAACGGAAAACATTGCGCTGCTTCGGCACGCCATTAGCAACAACCGACGCAGTTTTCACGCTCCTATCGACTGGGATGCGAGCCCAGGGGACCTGGTCGATTGGTGCACTCGTGTTGTAGAAGCCTGCGTGTTCGCAACATCTACGGACGCGCTCTCGTACCAGAACGCAAACTTCGTCATCCTTCAGGCGCTTCGTCGCCAAACAACTAACTCAATGCTGCCGTGGGAGTTTGCGTTCGCTTACCTGTCGTGCTCCGAATTTGAAATGGTCGAAAACGATTCCGAACGCATGACCGTCTCGGCGCCGATATACAATTCGCTGGAGCACTGCCCGAAGTGTGGATCCAAGGCCACTTGGGAACAAAAACAAACACGCAGCGCCGACGAGGGGTGCACTGTGTTCTGGAGGTGTACGAACACGAAGTGTCGCAAGACTTGGACACGCTACTAACGCCGCGATTGTCGGAGCGTAACGAGGATCTGCTCGTTGACCCACTGGCGTTCTTTTACGCGATGCTCATCAAACAAGTGATCAAGAGGGACGCCACGTAAGGTATCCAATTCACGTTCAAGTTCTACTATACGCGCCGTGAGCTTGTTTATCATGGCGAAAAGTTCGTCGAGTTTGTCCGGCGCCTTAGGCGCGGCCTTGGTCCTGAGCTCGGCCTTAGCCTTCAGCTCCTTGGGTTCGGTCTTTGTCTTCGGCACCTTGGGCTCGTCGGCCTGGTTGGGATCGTCGGCCTGGTTGGGCTCGTCGACCTGGTTATTGAGCTCGTTGGCCTCGTTGTTCTCGTTGGTCTCGTTGGTCTCGTTGACCTCGTTGACCTCGTTCGTCTCGTTGGCCGCATTCTCATCGTTGGCCCAGGTAGCCTCGTTGGCTTTGGTAGCCTCGTTGGCCTCGTCGGCCTCGTTAGGATGCCCGGCATGCTTGCGTTCAGCTTTGTCAGACGTATCGATTACACGGACCTCGTTCAGATCAGTTGATTTGGCTTTCTTGGGCATAGTTTTGTAAATAATTATTTTTTTTACTTCTTCCCCACGAACGCATTGCCATGCGAGCACCGCTTTGCTGCATGATCATTCTTGTTGTCCTTAAAGTTGTCATCGTCGTCTTTGTCGTCGTCCTTATCAGTCGTGCTAGCCGTCCTTGTCATCATCGTTGTCCTCGTCGTTGTCTTTGTCTTCCTGGTCGTTGTCCTTGTCTTCCTGGTCGTTGTCCTTGTCGTCCTCGTCGTCCTCGTCGTCCTCGTCGTCCTCGTCGTCCTCGTCGTCCTCGTCGTCCTCGTCGTCATCGTCGTCCTCGTCGTCCTCGTCGTCCTCGTCCGTGTCATCGTCTGACTCCCATTCGCTTTGATCGTTTTCGTCGTCCATATCGACGGGGGCAAGCGTGCTTTCCTCCCCGTCTTCGCTGTCCTCCATTGCCGCATTGAGCTCATCTGGAGGCACGTCTTCGAGCATGACTTTCGCAATGTCTTCGGCGTACTGTTCCTCAAAACGGATCGGTCTTCTTTTAATTCGTTTCGGCCGACCGTTGCCGTTCGAAAGCGCCTTAATCTCGTTCGACCATGCGACCGGCAGCGATTTAAGGAGTAGGTCGCCTTCGTTGATGGATTCGTCTCTTTCATCGGGCGTCCTCTCGCCATCGCTTTCGTTTACAACGAAATCAACAAGCGAACCTGCGTCGTCGTCCGAAGTGTTTATGTCCTCATCATCTTCGTCGTCTATATTGACGGGCTTATTGCTGCTGTTGCTGCCGTTGTTTAACGCGTTGTTCATTGCGTCGTTACCTCCACTCTGATGAACTTTAGCCAAGCTCTTGTTTGAATCGGCTACGGCGGAATAAAGAACGGGCTTCGAAGTGCGGTCAAGATTCTTTTTATGCGCTGTGACTTCATCCATTATGCTATTTGTCGATATACCGATGTTCAATAATTGACTTTGTTCGTTCATTTCGAGTTGCTATTTTAGGTAAAAAAAATATGTTTTTAGATGTAAAGAGGCCAACTCGTAATTATGTCCCTCACTTCTCCTCACCCTTCGACTTATTATGGTACTCAATCGAATGGCGGCATGGCTCAGGCCACATGCGCAGCCTCTCTTCTTACCATCAAGGGTACGGCCGAACAGGCACTTAACGCGCCTCCTGACGCACGCGACGGTGTTACGTTCTATCGTCGTAGCTTTAAGAAAATCCCTAAGACGGTCCGTGAAACTTTTGAGACGGAATATGTTAATCTTGCCGCCGAACAGTTTTGCGGGGTTGAGCTGCCGCGCATTGGCGACATTTGCACTCAGATGTGGCTGAAGGTTTCGCTGCCGGGTCTTGTCTCGTACATTAACACCGGCACTACGGCGCTCGACGGTGTTGATGCCGGGTCTGGTAGCAGCACGGGAATCTTTGAGGTACTTCCGGCCGCCCTGTCGTACGACAGCGTGGCGTACTCGTCGGGCACTGGCCAGTGTGTTCGCGACCCAGACAACTACAAGCCGGTCCCATTTGCAAAAGTGGCGCGCTGGTGCCGCTACGCACCGTTTGTTCTCTGTAAGAAGATTGAGCTCCAGGTGGGCAACTCGACAATCGAGACGCTCACGTCCGAGATCCTTCAGCTCTGGTACTCGATGAAGCCGTCGCTCGGGCGTACGCAGCTCCACCACCTCGCCATGGACACGACTCAGGCGCAAATTATTGCGTCCATGACGGCGCGTATCTGCTATGTGGAGCTTCCGTTCTCGTTCTTTCTTGCCGACGAGTCGTCAGGTCTGGACGCCGCGCCCGGCTCAAACGGTCTCTCGCTCGTGACGCTCTCGTTCCACTCGGTCAAGGTCGGCGTCACGCCACGCCAGATTGACGACCTCATCACCGCCTACGCGCCCGGCACCACTGCGGTGCAGTGGACGGATACGAACAGTATGGCGCACACAATCACAACGGCAATTCGCCCCAACGAGACAATCAAGTCGCTCGCCAACTTCACCGGCCGCAGCAACGGCCACGTCTACCGTTGCGTCGCCACATCGGTTGCCTCGGAGTTTACTCTTGTCAGCGACGTTGCGCAGATTGCGGTGCAGCTGGCGTATGAGTGCGCATTCCTTGGTGAGTACGAGCGCCAGGTCTATGCGGAGGCGTCGTGGGAAACCATGGTCTTTAGCGCCGCACGTACTACCGTGACACTCCGCTCAAGCGACGTGGGTAACATTACCAACACGCTCGACATTACAAGCTCGTTCCCGGCCTCGCACGTCATTGTTGGAGCCAAGATGGCGAGCCATATCAAGGCGGACAACGCAGGCACACTAGGCGCTGCAGCAATTTCGTCTGGCACGGTCTACAAGAACGAGCACGCTTCGTGGGGTGGCCCGAAGGACCCCGTCACGGGCCTCTCGGAGGACGTCATCCAAGCGCTTTCTATGGAAATTAACGGAAGCCGCTACAATAACGCCACGCCGGTGACGCAGGCGGGCTGCCTCTCGACACAGTATTACAAGAGCATTGGTGCGTCGCGCGCCGGCCTCACCAAGTGGGGCGTTGGCAAAGACAACGAGTGCTACGACAGCCCCGAGCTGTTTACGTACCCAATTGTCTTTGCGGAGCGCCCTATGGTCGACCCGCTCCAGGTCACCTCATTCCTCAATTTCGCACGGGCGGACAAGGTCGTCCTAAAGTTCCTTATTAACTCAAACGTGTACGCCGACCTCTCGGGCGAGGGCGGCGAGAACCTCACGAACAATTCGGTCACAGTGCATGTATTCTACTGGCACTACAACATCTTCCGTTACGTATACGGCCTCGGCGGCCTTGCAATGTCGCTCCCGACCGCAACCTCGTAAGCTACCGGTCACCAGTCCCTAAATCCCAATAATACAAATGCTGTCCTTTTTTTGCCTCAAGGTCTACGATCGGCGTTTACTGAGAGCGGCCATTTGGCCAGTCGTAGGCAGCCCCCAAATTTAACAAGATCGGCGTCTACTGAGAGCGGCCATAGCTCCAGTGCGTTGCGCCATTTGGTCAGTCGTAGGCAGCCTCATATCGACAAGCGCGTGATAACGATAAGCGTGCTGGTAATAGCTATCCCAGCCGTGCGACCACAACGGGATGTCATATAGACAACCCGATCCCTCGTGGTCAACGTGAAGGCCACCCAACAGCACTAATGCGAAATCACCCAGGTCGCTAAGCAATTCGACGTCTGCGAAGCTTGCCATACTCAGGTAATAGATTTGTCGCGCGATCAAGTCCGTGCCACCAAAGTCCGAAGTGATCATTGCGTGCAACTTGGAAGCGATGCGCCTACGCTTCGCTAGGGGCTCGAAGTAAACTTTCAGTACCACATCTAGCGCCAATATCGACAGCTCCCATGTGCGCACAGTCTTGCTTGGCACCGACGTCATGTTAAGCGAGGTAACCATCCACTGTCTACCCTGGCAGAGCACGTACTTCCCTGACACTGCCCTGACAGAGCGGTTTGGTTGCACGAAGTGGATAAGCATGCCGCCTACCTTTCATGTGCCATCCGTGCGCGTGGACAAGCCGCTACGCCACCTCGGGGCTCGAGTACCATTCGTCCTTTGGGACCCGAAAGACTCTACGCATGGCCAAGCGTTTGTCAAGCTCTTCCGCATGCAGTGCAACGGCACCCGCGTCGGCTTTGGCGGCCGGTGGGGCGATGGGAGCGTAAGCGAACTGCGGCAGAACCAGGTGTCGCCGTTTCATCTGACACTCGAGCTGAACCAACCTAAGCAAAGCACAATCGAGCGAGAACTGATTCGCCACATCGACGGCGACCCTAATCAGATTGATATGGTTGACGCAAATCGCCAGCAGCGTAACTTAATCATCATTGATACACACCTTCGGCTGTGTCCGGAAAGGGACGTAGGCGTTCTCGACGGACCAGCTATGCGCAGCGCAGAGCAGCTTTTAAAGCGGACCGGGGCTACGGTGCTCTCATTCCAGAAGAACGACTTGACGTTCATGTCACAGCTCAAGATGCGGAACGAGCATCTCGGACGTGAGCGGATTCTGCTTGTCCCTCGCAATGTGCTTGACATCTCCCCCGTCCAGATGATCCACATCTTGGACAACTTCAAGATCGACCTCGGCGGCTTTTACTTTGACTTCACATGCTGCTTTGACACTGTGAACTGGTCGGGTCTCTTGCATATTGTGCGACACATGCACTGGTTTATGATTACGTTGAGCCCCCGCGGGTTTCCGGACACCGCAAAATCGGTCGCAGAGAAACTGCAAAAGACCTGCTTCCACATTACGAAAGAGATCCACAACCCTACTGTTATGTGCTTTCTCATCGAACGCCGCAACTTGTCCAATTGGTCGATTGCGAAGCCTCTGGTCGCCGGCAAGCGGAAGCGCCATGAATTGTGCTAAACGCCGGCCTCCGTCTCGCCGTCCGCAGTTCTCCCTTAGCGGAAGCATTTCAATGGCCCACTGCACACTCTGAGCGTTGCATTGGTGGCGCGGTGTATGAATTTGGCCCGTGTAGAGATTACGAAGAACAATTCGGCCGTAAACTCGGCTCGAATGCCCACACAACAACACAGAAAACAACAAAAATTGGCAAAAAAAAAACAAGCCCAGCGTACTACACCTTCCCTAAAAACGACTAACCCGAAAATCTGCCAAGAAAACGACTAACCCGAAAATCTGCCAAGAAGATAGGCTCTGTTGTCGTGTCAAATTGGGCTTACTAACTATCTTGACCGCAACCGACCCAACACACAGAGATGACGGACACGCGTTGACAAAACCGGTGCACCGCTCGTCCAACGCCTGGACCCGATTGTGGCTGCGGGGTTCATCTCGCCTCAGATGCTAAAGTACGTAATTTTAGGAAGTTTCGCTTTGAGGGTCGCCTTCTCCTCCTCCGTCACTGTGCCTCCAAACGCATTGCGGCGAGCGCTGAAGGATCTCAAATTGAGGAGCTTGCCGAGCTCCTTGGGCAGTTTGCCTGTAAAAAAAACAACGGAGGAATTTCAGTAAAACGCACAAACATATGTATGCTGGAACATACAACTCGCCTTCAAAGTCGTTGTCGCGCACGTCGAACACTTCCAAATTTACGAGTTTTCCGAGCTCCTTGGGCAGCTTTCCTGCAATAGACAAGTGAATGTCAGCAAACACACGTCACATGTATGATGGGGCATACGACTCGCCTTTAAATGTGTTGTAGCTTGCATCGAAGAACGTCAAATTGACAAGGTCGCCAAGCTCCTTGGGCAATTCTCCTGCAAGAAGTGAAAATGTCAGCAAAATTACAACGCATGTATGCTGGGACATACAATCGCACCTGTCAACTTGTTCACCGATAAGCCAAGCGTTTTCAAATTGACCAACTGCCCAAATTCCACGGGAATAGTTCCTGTGATTTGCGGAAAGTACAAGTTAAGTTTAGATGCATTTGTTCTTATGTATGATGGGACATACAATCGCACCTGTCAATTTGTTACCCCAGAGCTCAAGTGTTCGCAAATTTGCCAACTGCCCAAATTCGATGGGAATAGTTCCTGCGATTTGGGGAAGTTAAATTTAGATGCATTTGCTGTATGATGGAACATACAACTCGCCTCGGAACTTATTGCAGTCCAGGTGAAGCTCGATCAAATTGACAAGGTTGCCGAGCTCCTTGGGCAGTTCACCTGCAAAAAAAGTGGAATGTCAGCAAAACGCACAAACGCATGTATGCTGGAACATACAACTTATTACCTCGGAACTGATTGTTGCTCAGCAAGAGCTTGGTCAAATTGACGAGGTTGCCGAGCTCCTTGGGCAGTTCACCTGCAACAAAATGAAAATGTCAGCAAAAAACACAGCGCATGTAATGCTGGAACATACGACTCGCCTTGAATCTTGTTCGCGGCCACGTTGAGGACAGTCAGGTTCGTGAGGTTACCGAGCGACTCGGGCAGCTTGCCTGGGTGTGCAGAACAAGACGCGATTATCAACAGTTATGAGATCCATCAAGAATAGCAAAACATAGCAACGTATGGTGCCACGCACTGCGCAAGCCTTTACGGATCAGTACGATTTGCTGCCATTCGCAGATCGTATGATCACGGACGGCTTTGGAGGTCGCATGCATTGCAGACGCGTCGTCGCTCCACGCCAAGAACATGACGACCTTGAACCAGAAGGAGGCCGGCATCATCTCGATGCGGCACTGAAACACCACGACGGGCTGCACGCCATCGCCGTCGTCGGTCTTAGTTTTCATCATCCACCAGCGGAAACCGCAAGGTTCCCGACACGACAACCGCGCGAGCGCCGCCGATCCGCGAGCGTGTCGTCGACCTCCAGGTGATTCCTGTGCGCCACAACAGTTTACGTAGTCGGAGTCGACAGGGTGCGAGCGGTCAGATAGTTCGACGCACGTATAGCCGGTGGCGGTAGGTGGCGGCGAGTGGCGGACCGGCGGCGCGAGACAATTGACGGTATCAACAGAGTCGCGCAACGTATGGGCTGGTGGGACGGACCGGCGGCGGGATTAGGACCGTTTGCGGGCAACGGACAGGCGACGGGAGACGCTGCGTCCAAGCCGGCGGCACACAAGCTGGCGGGAGACAAACGAGCAACGGCGCTCTGTGACCTGGATAGGCGTCTGCAGCGAGTGCTTTTAGAAGTGCGCACTGGTACTTGGCTACGAAACAGTTACGACAGTTTCGACTAGATAAAATGGGTGCGTACTGAGTGCGTACTGAGTGCGTACTCATTATTTTTCGCTGCAGACCATTTAACTTCAACACAAGAGGTTAGAGCGCCGTCCCCGGTCCGTCTCCCGCCGCCGGCCCGCCT
>Ga0209815_1000661_pt1 | contig 24946 bp, 23 predicted proteins | sample CoawatmetaG00DNA_FD_187507 | JGI IMG/M metagenome (GOLD analysis project Ga0209815, IMG submission 187507) | Marine microbial communities from the West Antarctic Peninsula - Coastal water metaG002-DNA (SPAdes) (version 2) | ecosystem: Environmental > Aquatic > Marine > Coastal ...
TGTGTATAACAAAATATATTTTTTATATTTAGTTTTGTTATATTTTCTATATTATAGTTATCAATATTTATTTGCTTACTAACTTGATTTTTTATATTAGGATTGAAATTAAAATCACCAATTAATCCAATATAATAATCACATAAATTTTGGATTTTTTCACCAGTAATAATGTTCATTTATAATTATATTAAATATATTTAAATATATTTAAATATATTTAATATTATAGATATGAGCCAAATAACATTCAATGATGAACAAATTTCTTATATGAAAAATACAAAAGAATTCATTCAGGGAGAAAGATGCTATGAACTTGAATTACCATGGATGGATGCAGGAGCCATAGTTTGGTTAAATAATTTAAAATCAAATTATAATTGTTTAGAATTTGGTTCTGGTGGTTCAACCTTATTTTTTAGTAAAATATTTAGTAGTATTGATACATTTGAAGCAGATGAAAAATGGTACGAATTGTTAAAAGAAAAAAATCCTAGTGATAAAATTAATTATCATTATGTCTCTTCACAAAATGAATTAATATCTAATATATCAACTCTAAAACAAGATTATTATGATGTATGTGTAGTTGATATAGGAACATCATTAAGAAATAGAAATAGAGAAGAAATATTTTTAAAATGTATACCTAGAATGAAAAAAACAACTATTTATGTTTTAGATAATGGTTTCAGTCAGCATCACTATTTTAATATTTGGAAATGGAAATTAGAAGATTTCCAAAAAATTTTAGGAAATAACTATAATATGATTGATTTTAATAATGCGCCATTTAATAAATTTGCGGGAACCAGAATTTTATATCCTTCTAAAATATTATAAAGTTATAAGTTTTCACTTAAAATATCTTCTAATACATATTCTGTATCTTTAAGATTTATAAATCTTTCGTAATTTTCTTGTATAATCTTTAATTTTGAATAATAATAATCTGGTGTGAGATTATTGATTTTTTTATAAAATCATTTTCATCCTTAAATAAAATAAAACCATCTGTATTATAAAATTCAGATATATTTGGACATCCCCAATATATAGGAATAGTATGAGTTAAAATACAATCATTCAATTTCTCTGTAAAATAATTTTTGTGAGAGCTATTTTCAATTGCTACGTGAAACATACTATCGATAAACATTTCTGATTTATCATATTTGTGTAATGTAGTAATATTATCATTGAAGATTTTAGCTGTTCCCATAGTATGTGAACGGTAAAATCTCTTAAATACTCCAATTTCGTTTTGTTTATTCCAACACTTTATTCTCAATCTATTACCAAAACCAGTGGTTTTATGACCACAAAGCATTGTAATTGAAAAAATTTTATTTTTATAGTCAAGTTTTTTATTACCGCAATAAGAAGGATTTTGTTGATGAAAAAAATTACTTATATTAGAGTAAATAGGAGGCTGTACCCAAAAATATTTTTTTAATGGTTGAAATAAAATACTGTTTGGAAGAGATAATAATTTTTCATCGTGAGCAAGTATTAGATCAAATAACTTATAATTATTTTCTATATTATTAAGCATTTCATTTTGTAAACTCCTAGGTTCAGTCTGCATAAAAATTTTATACATATTTTTATCATCTTGGTATTTTTTATCAATCATAGAATTAACGAAAATTTTACAAGTTTTTTTAATAAAGGTTTTATTTATTAATAGTGTTTCTTTTTCAATTAATTCCTTGTAATGTCTCCAATTATTAAAATCAACAATCATATAAATATGTATAATAATATATATTATTATAGATATTTATATAGATATTTATCCCCAACTACTTAGATCTACATTGTAAACATATATATCGTCACATACTAATAATATTGATTTATGGTTTCTTGATAATAATTCATTTAATTTCGTGTCTTGGCTCTTACGGTCATTAGGAAAATCTATTTTACCAATCATTGATTTATTTAAAAATACAGCGCCGTTATGTGTACATATTTTATTTATTTCATTACTTAGCTGTATATTTTCTATATCTATTTTTCTAATTAGAGCACCTTTATCATGTGTCCAACCGTGTAAAATATGTGGTATTTTAGTCTTAATATGAATATTTAATAATATTTCATTTCTTTGTTTATGAACAAAATCATCACAGTCTTGATATATAATGATATCCGAAATACATAACTCATATGCAATTGATCTATTTTTCCCCGCATACTGAACTATATTAAATGTTTTTATTACAGACTTTACATTATTCTTTCTAATTTTTAAATCTAATTCATCTATAATTTTTTTATTGTCTTCGTTATCAATATATTCAGAGATTATAATTATAATCTCATTTGGCAAAAGTGTTTGTTCCAGTATGTAATTTACACATGTTTCAAGATGTTTTATATGTCTTAAAACTACAGGTATGGCATTTGTTATAGAGAGAGAGTCAGAGTTAGGAGTAGGGGCAGAAGTATGTGGTTGCCGCAGCAGGTCTGCGACAGGCCCGCGGGGTGAACTATCTAGCAATATATTACGGGACATTATATATATATATTTAAATTAATAAGTTTAAATATAAATTTAAAGTGAAGAATCATTTTTAAGTTGTAATAAAATAATCAATCGTTTTTGTTATACCATCTATATTTTAATTTTTTACCAGTAATAAATTATTTATTTATTTTTTGAGCAAGTATCCAACAACCGCATACATTAAGTTCTTCATTGTGAGAACCACATTTTAATATATCAGGGAAATCATGTGTTACGCCAAATGCTCTATTAATATAATTTCTGTTACCCCACTGACCCATCTCTTTTATTTCAAATCCTATAGATTTAAATAACATAGCCAAACCCATTGGTGTCCAATTTGCAAAATGAAAAGGAGTATCATGTGGTATTACATTACTAGGAACAGATGTAAAAACATAACCATCTTCATTTAAATTATCATAAATATTTTTAATAGCAACAAATGGGTTATATAAATGCTCAATTGTTTGATTAAATATAAAAAAATCACATTTTTCTCTATTAATAAATTTATGTAAATCATTTTCAGCATTATTATTATATTGATATGAATATTCATTTATTTTATCAGCAGTTATAAATTCCATTTCAGGATCAGTTTTACCTGTTGTATTTAATGTTTTAATATGAGTTAAATTATATTTATGTATCCAATCAATAAAATCAATAATACAAAAACATCTCGGAGCATCATGGTCTTTCCAATTATAATTCCACATTTTTACCGGACAAGTTCGTAATTGTCTAGAAAAATAAAGATCTGACTTCTTTACGGTTGAATTATAAATATCAATTATTTGTGATTCTGTAAAATATATAATATTATCAGTCATTAATATTAATATTAAATTATTTAAGTAATAATTTAATATTATAATTAACAATTTTTACATACATTATTATATTTAATCATTTTCGCATATACCAGTGTATACTTACAAAATCATATTTATTTATATACGAAGGTTGAAAATTGGCAACATTAGCCCAATTTAATTGACGGATAAACATCTTATCATTATGGTAAAGATACATATAAGTAAAATATATTTCATACTCGCTTGCTCCACTTGCCATAAATTGTTTTCTGTCAATTACATCCAAAAATATTTCCCAAAATTTTTTTTTATTTTGATATTTTTTTTCAACTCTATCCATTAATTCGTTACTTATTTTTGTATTAAAAAAGGAATGATGTGAAATACCAGAAAGAGGATGAATTTTTTTTAAAGATGGATCTAATCTATTCATATGTTCAAAATAAGGAACATGATATTCAGTTCCTGTAGTATATATATATTTCCCGTCGTCAGTTATAAAATTGGTTGGCTTTAAAAAATGAGTATCACAATCAACGATTAAATAATTATTTAAAATATCTGGAATAACATTACCTGCATAAAATTTTAATAATTGTTGTAGATACCATCCATTTCTATTATTATTTCCAAATTTATTAATTAAATCATCTATACTGAATGGAAAAATTATTTCATCAATTGTTATTGTACCTTCTATTTTTATAGAAGGATTAGAACATACTAAAAAAATGTTTCTATAACCAATAATATTTTTTTTATTAAAACTAAGCATATGTTCTACAATCTCATTATCATTAGGACCAACACATATCACAATATCAAAATCATTTTTCATATATAATAATTATTAATATATATATTTAATATATATATATATTAAATAACTTATTAAATAGAATATAAAATAGTGTTTTTTATTGGATACTTAAGTGTTTGATGTGTTCTATCATTCTTATATGTATAATCAGGCATATAACACACTTCAATATTATCTGATAATAAAGCAGCACACCACGATATTGTACTATTACTACATATTAGTTTTTTTGCATTTTTCATGATATGAAAATCGCTAAGAATAATATTGGATTCAATATTAATATTAATATTATTACCATGAAACCAACTTTTTAATTCATCAATATAATTTAATTCAAATGAAGAACTTGGTTTATTCATAACAATTGCTACCGTATTATCTGAAAAAAAATCAGGTGAAACTTTGTTTAATAGTTTCAAGATACTTTCACAAGATATGAATTCTTGATTTTCAATAAAATCTTCTAATCTAATATGTATTACTATATCATATATGTTCAAATTTATGGGTTCATTAATAATATCAGATATTTTGAATTCTTCATACGGATAATTATAAATAACATCTTCTTGGTTATTTCGTAAGAAATTTTTGATAATATCTCTATAATTTGTGATTTCTTGTAATTGGTAAAAACCATCAAAAAATAAATTATTATCGATATTTCCTAGTTTAAAATTTTTTTTTGATATAACTTGTTTAAATAAATTATCATTAATTAATATAACATTCTCTCTGTTTACATTTAACCCACCATATATGAGAGATGGATTTGAATTTAATATTAATACTATAGCAAAATACCGGAATAATGCGTTTCCTAAACGGCCTCTAGGATTAAAAAAAATTTTTTTCTCCTCGTTCATTTATTTATTCAAATATAATTATAGTAAATTCATAACGATATTAATAATGTAAAACTATATATTAAACAATTATAAATTAAAAATATAACACATATATTTTTAATGCTAAACGGGTTTTACATAAATCTTGATGGGCGAAGAGACAGATTTGATTATTTTGAAAAGGTTAAATCGGACAACATGTTTTTAACAAATATCCAACGATTTTCGGCAATTCAAAATAGTAATGGGGCTCTTGGCTGTACGATGTCTCATTATAATGCCTTGAAATTAGCTTATGAAACTTATAAGGAGGATGAGTGTATTGCCATATTTGAAGATGATTTTTTTATATTGGATAAAAACGCTTTTAATGATTTTGTAAGCGATTTTAGTTCTATAAAAAATAACGACGATTGGTCGGTTTTCACATTCACTAGAAGGGCGGGAACCTACTACGGTAAATATGACGACAAATTCAATTATATAAAAGAAACACAGACTATGAGTGGATATATAATTAAAACAACATTTATAGAAACGCTTATGGAACAATTAAAAATTGGAATTACTAATATGGAAAATGGATTATCTATACATAATAATACTTGCGATCAAATCTGGAAGCCGTTACAACATGAGAATAATTTTATATACTATAATTGTGTTTTCGCTGGTCAATTACCTAGTTATTCTAATCTAGAAAAACGCGTGGTTGATTATAATCGGTGTTTTATAAATGAGCGAAGTATTGTTGATTTCATATTTTTAATAGTTAGTAATAGTGATGACTGTAAAGGGTGGTATAATAATATTCCCAAAAACACGCTATATATTCGCGTTGTAGGAGATGAAAGTATTAGTGAAAGTTATCAATTCAATAATGCAAAATGTACATTGTATATGAAGATGGAAAATTCCATTAACGTGCTCCAAGACAATATATTATCAATCATAGAAGCAGTCAATCAAATATTTGATTATAAGTATATCTTCAAATTAAATTATAATGAGACGATTATTAATGCCAAATCGTTTGGTGAGTTATTGGATGAAGTGAACCAACAGAATTATGCTTTCGTAGGCGATTCATCAGATAATAATCAGACAGACACGTTTGTAACTGGTAAAGGGTTTTTCTTGTCTAACAATACTGTAACGGAGATACTAGAGAGAAAGATGAATGATAATAAGGAGATCTCTTCTTATCTTGATAGTTCTTATAAAAATTCTACTACTTACTTTGATGCTAATTCGATTTTTAAAACATACTAAAATTTCTCTTTCCGTCTAAAAGTTTATAAATGTTATGGGCTACTCTTAATTGTTTTCCTTGAAGATGGGTATGGAATCCAAGAGCATTTTCGTTCAAAGGTTCATATGCATGACAAAACATATTATGGTCGCATGTGTAAACGATACCACACTTACAAGTGATAAACGATGTTCCAACGTCTTCTGCAAAGAATGGATATGATCGCGATGATTCATCGTAATAGAATACATCAAACTCACATTTTTTGAAATAGTCCACTACCTGTTTAGATACCTTAGTAGATAAAAAGTATATACCACCACAGCCACCATGACCCCTCGGTAGACTAGGACAAACATTATACTTTTCAAGATTAAAGTCAGGATTATTTTTTTTAATTTCAATTAGTTCATTGGGATTCTTTGTATAATAATTTATCATCTCGTTGTCCGGACGATTATCATTACAATGTTCTGGTCCGGGAGTAGGGAACGAAGTGTTGCTGTAGTTGCGTCCACGAAATTCACCTTTATTATTGCTTTCTAAAAACGTTTCTAATAATTTTTTATTCAATAATAGGTCATCGTCACACTTGATAATTCCCTCTGTAACGTCAAATAGTTGGTGAACAATATCTTGTGCCTTTACAACTTTTTCAAATAGATGAACGTAATCGTCGTTCCCTTTAATAATAAGAAGATTGCTATTTAATGGTTCATTTATAAATTGTAATTTATATTCCGAATCCAAATCTGGGTCACACACCACATATATAATCTTCCAATCACAAACTTTATCTCCAGTTAGTCTATATTTATTTGCGATAACACGGGTGTTAATATACTTCCTACAAGAAATCGTAATGAATACACCTCTTACACTTTCCTTCGCATTACTCATTTAATATTAATAGTAAATATATATTTATATCTACTATTAACTAATAATAAAAATGGCATTTAATATATCATCTATATATTTGGTTTATATCTATATTATTTAAAGATCTAAACTAACAACGTTCTTGTCGCTCTTCTGGCGGCGCTTTGTGCGGGACGGGGTTTTGGCTTGGGAAAGGTCTTTGAGCTCCTCAATGCTGATCGTGCTGCTGTCCTTCTTGCCTTGGTTGTTAATGTCTATGGACTTCGTCTTGAGTCCGGAAAGGAGCTGGGAGATGTCGGATGGACCAGACATTTCGGGGCGCTGGCTAGCGTTGCTGCGGTTTGGCTCTTCGGGTCCCAGATTGGCGAACGTCTCCGAGATGCTGATGCCGTCGTCCATTCCTCGCGCGGCGTTCATATCGGGGCGATTAGAGGGCATCGGGTTTCGCTGGCTTCGCTGGGTCTGGGTGGCGAACGGCTCGGGTGGCGGACCAGGCGTGATGTCTGGTTGGGGTGGAGCGCCGCGACCATCGTTCATCATCTCGTTCATAAATCCACCGAATCCCGGACTGCTCTCGCCCATCGTGTTCACGGCCGCCTGCGTAAACTGCTGCATCAACTCGGGGTTCTGGCGCATAATGTCGTCCATACCAGGCATGGCCGACTTGAACATCGTATTAGTCATATGAACCATCATCGCCGAGCCGCCTAGTTGGAAGAGGAGCTTGAGCTCGGGCGCCATCGTGGCCTTTGACTTGTATTTCTCATGGAGCTCACCAAAGAGCTCGTCGTAATCGTCAATATTCTCATTTAGTTGCTCGCCCCATCCATCCAGCTTAAAGTCGAACGGATCAAAACGGTTATTCAAAAATTCAATTCCGGTAATCGCCGCCATTAGCATTCTTCCTTGGAATTTGCAGCTGGCCGACTTCTCGCGCTCGGCAACAATCATCTCGTACTCGCCCTGCATCTCCTGAAGTGACGAGTCCATATTGTATTTCTTGGTGAGCTTGATGCCCTTTTTCTCGAGCGCCTCCAAACTGCGAAGTACCTTAAACTTCTCTCTTAGCAACTCTTCTGGCGCTAGTTTGGGCTGGACCGGAACCGCCTTGTCCGGATCCATTGGGATGTTGTTAAACTTGCCGAACCCATCCCACGTCTTGTTTTTATCAGAATCTTTGCTTTGACTAGCGGTCGCTCTGGCCATCGGAGTCGGGTCGCTTTTGTTAAGCTGAATCGGTTTGGTATCTCCACCAAAAGAGCTGGAGCTCTTCGCTTCGTCAACATTCAGCTTAATTCCGCCCGACGAGCTGCTCAACATCTGGTTAAACATCCCCGACTTTGACGGCGCCTTGGGGATGTTGTTATCAGAATCTTTGCTTTGACTAGCGGTCGCTCTGGCCATCGGAGTCGGGTCGCTTTTGTTAAGCTGAATCGGTTTGGTATCTCCACCAAAAGAGCTGGAGCTGTTCGGTTCGTCAACATTCAGCTTAATTCCGCCCGACGAGCTGCTCAACATCTGGTTAAACATCCCCGACTTTGACGGCGCCTTGGGGGAAATTACGTCTGACAGGTCGTTCAGCTCGTTCTCTAAATCGTTGAGGTCATCAATATCAATGTCGGCTCCCTTTTTATTTGGATCGCTCTTTCGCTTATCGTTCATAAGCAGCTCAATTCCGGAACCAAAATTAACAGATGGTTTGTGTTCTGTGGTAGGTGTAACTTCATTGAGACTGATGACTGGCGTATCGCCCATAGTATTAATGTCTATAACTTCGGGTTCAATATTCATTATGTTTAATCTAGAACTTATAATTTTAAGTAATCCGCAATTAAATATATTTAATGTTCTTAGGGTTCCGAACCAAGGTTCTTAGGGTTCCGAACCAAGGTTCTTAGGATTCCGAACCAAGGTTCTTAGGATTCCGAACCAAGGTTCTTATATTCGGTTTTAGCTAAATTATTTTCTAAAATATACCAAAGACCTTGTAGAAAACAATCTGCTAAATCATCTTTTTTGTTGCTATTTGATATTTGCTCAACATGACTAATGTTTTTATCAGCGTTCAATATGTTTTTTGTAATTTCTATACCAATTTTCTTTCTCTCGTTATAAGTTGTTTTTTCTTTCCCCATAAAAAGCTTCAGTTTATTGGCGGCCGATACAAAGACGATATCCTCAACGCCTTTCATGATAAAGAATTGTGCTAACATACCCTGAACTGTCTTCATTCTATTCGCAATAGGACTAATCTGGTTCTCAATTAGTATTTTATCGGCATTGATATAATCGCTGGTTCCAAGATTCTCGCGAATAGCGACTCCAATATCAACAAGTGGCATAGTAGAAGCAGAGATTTGCTGTAAATTTTCCATACATTTCTGTTCTTTGAAATAAATCAATACATCAACTATGTCTTGTTTCTTCATTTTCTCTCCAATAGTCACTTCATACTCATTAGCAATTGTTTTTAATTCGGATATTTTGATACGTTTGTTCTCTATTGTGTTCAACTTACTGTTAGGAACTATATACTCGGTCTTTTTCGCGCAAGTTTTACAATAATATTTATTAACTTTGGAGAATTTTGATTGTTTATTGCAAATTTTGCCTTTAACAACCTCCTTACATAAGGGAATAGCTCCACAAAGATTGATGACATCCCATTTCAATATGCTATAGCTATTGTTATTAACCTCTAAAAGACATAGCGCAAGGTTCTTTATCCCCACGTCAATACTTAATATCTTCATATTGCTAGTAAATTATAATATATGTTTAATAAATTATAATATATGTTTAATTTGATTACTTTGAATTCTGGAAAAAGCGTTTGATTAGCTCTTCCTGCGTGTATACGGGCGAAACCTGGCGACCCTGTAGGTCATTCTTGCTTAAATAAATGTTTTTTAAGTCGCTGCTCTCGTATCCATACGGCTGTGACTTCTCGTTCTCCTGCGTGTAGATAAATGGCGACGTCTGATAATTTGTCTTGTCGTTAATATTTACTCTACAGTCCCCACAGTTATCGCATGCGCCCATTTGGTTCTCTTTGATTATTTTATCGGCATTATCGGTTAAATACTTGCGGTACTGCCAATTCTGTGTGATGCCCGATTGTTTGCGGATATTATCGTTGATGGTAGCTCCCGATTGCCACGTCGCAAAGTTGCGACCGTCTTGCATAATGGGAGGGGACTTGAAATGTATATTATTAGATCCAGCATAAGAGGTAGCCCAACTCATTTAATATATGTAAATATAAAAAGTTTAAACCAGTTTATCGTGATTGGTTTCAATTAGCGTAAGAAGGTCAGCTTTTTTCATCTTATTTGCCTCGGCAGGAACCGTTAGATTGTGATCTAATACGATTTTTCTTAAATCCTCCACCTTTCGCTTCTTAAATGGAACATCTGTAGATACATCGTTTGACGATACAACGGCTGGTTGTTTTGCGTCCATAACGTCCATATCTTCTACTAGTCCAACGTCACCTACCATACCACTAATTACATCACTGAGTTTAATGGCCTTTATATTTGAACCGTCGCTCGTAATATCAATATGGCTCAGCACGGCTAAATTTAATTCGTCTTCCTTAACTGGATCGCTGACAACTTCTATCACCTTTACATCGTCTAGTGGTGGAGCGATACTAGAATTATCAGGCGAAAGATTGATTTGTCTGGTATCTACATCACTCTCCTCGTCGGAATCAGTGTCGCTCTCGCTGTCGCTTTCATCGTCGGCATCAGAAACCTCAATTTTGCTGGCATGATAACTTTCGGCGGCGAGCTTCGCCTCAATAGTAGCATCGTTGCTCGCAGGACCAGAAAGGAGAATCTCCTTAGTATCGTTATCTTGCGCACCACCTACCGGCGCACCACCTACCGGCGCACCACCTATTTCATTTCGCACATTAATGATGAAATCGCTAAGTATATCGTTTTGTTTGGCAATCGTTCCTTCTATCTTCCTGAACTTGTTGGTTACGTAGTAAATTATTAGACCTGCTAATAAAAAAATTAGAGAGATTGAGATGAGAACTCCTTTTTCTTGAAACATATTATTTAAAACTGGATTATAATATTTAAATAATAATTTTACGAATTAAATACCAAACGAATTAAATATTCATCTTATTCATTAGTTTCTGCGTATTACTAACTATTCCTTCGGGGTATTCCAAATCCTTGAGAACTTTGACGCCTCCCTTAATATCTGATACTCCATCCACTAATTTATACGTATAATCAAATCCGCCATCTTCATTGCTGTTTATTTTCATATTACAATTGCGCATATCATTGTTGTCTTCTAATTTATTACATATATCAAGGTAATGTGTTGTAATTATGAATTTAACCTTTTTATATTTATTAACATACTCAAGAAATGAAACGGCGCTGCTAATTGCCTCGTATGGGTTCGTTCCTGAATATAATTCGTCAAATACGCAAAAATGGCGTTCATTTTCATCTTCATCAATCGTATCCAATATATTCTTGCAGCGCCTCGCCTCTGCTTGAAATAGGCTGTCGCGATTAGAAGTGTCCGGAATATTTATATAACAATTAATGCGATGAAATGGAGTAATTGTCGCCTTACGGTAACAACCATATCCTAGCTGTTGAGAGATTAATATGTTGAATAGAGTTGTTTTTAAAATGGTTGTTTTTCCAGCGGCATTCGGTCCAGTGATTAAAAGATGTTTATCCACATCATATGTATTTTTAACAGGGGTGGTGTGCGTGATAGGATAAAATGCGTCAGTGAACCGGTTATTTTTCTTACTAAACTTACACTTCCCTAGATATTTGGTTGATATATTTTCACTAGCACCAGTCAACACATCTATATAGCCACAAAATCCAAACGAATATTTAATTGCCTCTTGGTAACGAGTATCATTATATAATTTATAAAAGCATTTCATAACATTTCCTATATTATTAAACTTACTAATTGACCATTTTACATCTTCCACTAGGTCTAAATCAGTTTTAAATTCCTCCAATATTAACATATTCCCTCTAACATCATGGATGAATGCGTCGTATGATTCGTATTCATTACAGGTATCATCAAACTCATTCATAATATTGATTGTGTGGTCAATATATTCGCGCATAGTAAATATTTGCTCATGGATTGTTCTCATATTTACTATGAATCTAATACACGATCGGATATTTTGATATATTTGCATAACGTAAAAGAAGAGAGACAATAAAATATAGACTCGCTGATCCCATGACGCCGACGATATACTAAATAATTTACCAAATTGGTGTTTTTGAAACATTATTTTGAGCAGTTCAAGATAATTAGTAAGTGATATACCCGTGCCCTGCACTTTAAGTATAAAGAATGGAAGTATTAGAAAGAAAATTGGCATCGCCAAAGTCAATACTGGCGACAACATATTATATATACTCAACCACTGCATACAAACGGCATTGTTATTTAGATGTCTAAGATAATTCCATTCAACATAGTTATATTTTTCGTGAAAACCAGATGATTCGTCGGTATTAGGTTTATCAAGTGTAGATTTATCAAGTGTAGATTTATCAAGTGTAGTGTTCGCATCTTTATTCATAATTTTGTTCCATACAATCAGTTCTTTATCATAATCATCTTTTAATTTTGGCATTTTTTTTTCAATTAATGATTGTGTGTCCTTTAAAAATGTTGTATTTGTTGAATATTTGCCTGCCCATATATTTATAGTCTCTCTACCCATCTCAGTAGTCGGATTCAATACTTTGTTATACAAAGATGTTTCTCTATCAACTAGCTCTAAATCATTAATAACGTTTGTATCAACATTATATGTATTTGTTACATATGAAATTGGTAATTTAAAGGTAGTCATTAATTAACAAAAAGAATAATAAGAGCTATTTTGAACGAATGCTATGCCACAATGTTTGCTGGAAGCTCTTTAATTTCGGTCGCATAATGCTGTTCAATACTTCTTATATTAGTAACGTCAAATTTTGTTACGAAATTAATAGCCATTCCTTTCCTTCCCCAGCGACCGCTTCTGCCGATTCTATGTAAATAGGTTTCAACGCCTTTGGGGACGTCAAAGTTAATTACACTACTAACCTGTTGAACGTCAATTCCTCGCGCTGTTAAGTTCGTTGATATTAGAACGCGCGTTTTGCCTGAAATAAAATCGTTGTAATTCTGGGTTCTCTCTAGTTTATCAATATTGCTGTGTATCTGTCCCACAGAGAAATCGTCGCTTATCATTGCATTATATAGATTTTGAACGCGATGTATACTGTTGCAATAGATTATACATTGACTGACTGATATTGTTCCGTAGATATCTTTAAGCGCGTCGTATTTTTCGTCGTCGTTATTCAGCGCGACATAAAACTGGTCGATTCCTTCAAGTGTTAGCTGCTCGTTTTTTACTAAAATCTTAACAGGGTTTCGCATAAATTTTTCGGTGAGACCAGTAATTTCAATGGGAAGTGTGGCGCTAAATAGCGCTACCTGGACCTCGCGAGGAAGATATTGAAAAATATCGTATATCTGTTCTTTGAATCCTTGAGACAACATTTCGTCCGCTTCGTCTATCACAATTATTTTACATGATTTTAAGTTTAGCTTTCTGCGACGCATCATATGGTGTATTCTACCCGGACAACCTATTAAAATATGAGGATTAGAAGAAGAGAGCGTTTGAATATCGCTGTCGGTTGAGGTTCCACCGATTAGCAAATGAGTTGTTAATCCTTTCATCATACTTCCTATTGAATCAAAGACATTTTTTGTCTGAATAGACAATTCGCGCGTAGGAGATATTATTATAGCCTGTGTAGTGAGCGAAGATATATCAATGCGTTGAAGTGTACCAATAGCAAAACATCCAGTCTTGCCTGTTCCGGACTGTGCTTGCGCAATTACATCTTTCTGTTTAAACAACGGAATAATACCTCTTTTCTGAATTGGACTAGGATTTTCAAACCCATAACCATATATGCCTCTCAATAACTCTTGCTTTACGTCTGGTAGATCATCCCAACTAGATATCTCATCACAATCATCCTTTACATTATCATCATTTACATTATCATCCTTTACAGTATCATCCTTTTTGTCAAAATCAGACATAATTATATACATTATACTCGTTTAAGTTTATTAAAATACTAATATAATAATAAAAATAAAACAGGTATAAATAATTTATCTAATAAATACATATGACTACTGAATTATTATATAATATTTCAGATTTTACAAGAGTAAAAGATGAAGGGTTTGTTTTTAATATTGAACAATCAGTATTAGATATTATACAAAATATATCAAATCAGGTAGGTGCCCCAGAATATATAAGGACTCCACAATTTTCAAAACAAAAATATGATAAACGCACGAATAATGTTGACTGGGAGGAAGTGAGAAATTTCAAGGTTACTAAATTTGCTGAAAAAAAAGGAACTCAACTGCATATAGACAATATTCGCAAGTATGTTAATAAACTAACTACGAAAACATATGAAAGTATTTCAGATAAAATAATACAGGAAATTACCTCCATTGGCGATAGTGATAATACCGACGAGACAAATGAAACTATATACAAAGACATTGGTGAATCTATTTTCGCAATAGCTAGCACTAATATGTTCTATTCTGATATATATGCGCGTCTTTACAAGAGGTTGATGGATGAATTTCCGTTTATGATCAAAATATTTGAAGAAAATTTTACAAAATGTTCAGACGTATACAAAACAATAGAATATTGTTCTCCAAATGAAGATTATGATAGGTATTGTGATATTAATAAAGCAAATGATAAACGAAGATCAATTATCATGTTCTATATTAACCTTATGAAATTAGATGTTATTAAAGTATCTGCTATTATCAAAATTATAAGAGATATCCAGAATTATTTTTACACGTTATACACGAACGAAGAGAATAAGGCTATTGTGGATGAATTATCTGAAGTTATATACATATTCATAACTAATTCATATTCTATTTTGAAAGTAGACGATGAATGGAGTAGCATACGCTCTAATATTATTGAAATAACTAAAGCAAGTGTTACATCATTTCCCGGATTGACTAACAAGTGTATTTTTAAGCATATGGATATTATAGACGAAATTACGAAACAAGATTCATATTTATAATGAAAACTATTATAGCAATATAAATATAAAATATGTTATAATATAATGAAGAATATCATTTATAAAATTACAGAACACGACTACAGAGATGAGGATAATTTAGTAGGTGCGTTTGAAGATTATGATTATAGTTATTATAACGGTAACAATGTTAAACAACTTACACAAATATTAAACTATTACAATATTGCTAAACACAAAATGTGTAAAGATCAATTAATTACCGCAATTGTTTGTTTTGAGAACGATGAATATAATTCCGAAATAGTTACCAACCGAAAACATTTATGGAGCTGTATGAAAGAGATTAAAAATGATTGTCATTTAAGTAAATTTTTGATAATGGATATATAAATGATAATGGATATATAAATGATAATGGATATATAAATGATAATGGATATATAAATGATAATGGATATATAAATGATAATGGATATATAAATGATAATGGGTATGGGTATAAATTTAAATATTAATAGTTAAATTTATATTTTTATAGTTTTAATTGTTTAACGCTGGCGCTGCTGCTGGCGCTGCTGCTGCTGCTGGCGCTGTTGCTGCTGCTGGCGCTGGGCCTGCTGCTGAGCCTGCTGCTGCTGCTGCTGAGCCTGCTGCTGCTGCTTCTTCATCGTTCTGACGCGCCTAGTGGCAACCTTTAACTTGCGACCAAGGGCCCTCCTCTTTGAGGCCATTTTGCTCGCTCTCTTCTTGGCGGCGGCACCGGCTTTCTTATTACGAGTTCTGTTTGCCATATTATATATAATAATTAGAAAAAATATAAATCTTAATTATTATATTTTTTGATGAAAGTATATTAAATGTCTACCAGATAGTATCGGTATTGTGCCACCACATCCCATCGCCCTCCTTAACCTTATAAATTTCTCTAAACAAAGGTAAACGCGACAAAGGACAATTACACCTAAATTTATCAAGCGGGTGCGGATTTTGTTTTAATTGTGCAGGCAATGCCTTGTCAAAAATCTTTTGTCTCCACGTTTGTGCGCTGTAAATGTAAAACGACTCTAAAGATTTGTTCTTAATAGGAGCAATATCGTCGTTAAGAAGCTGGAAGTAGAATAGATATTCTTCGGCGAGTGATAATCCCGATATATCTGCTAAATTTTCGCCGGTTCCAATAGACGCGTCAAAATCAATACCGTCTTTCTTTGCAGCCTCCTCATATTGCTTAATAACATCCTCTATTTTCTTCTGATATTTGGCTTTGTCCTCTTTTGACCACCAGTCTTTAAGATTGCCTATCTCGTCGTATTTGCTTCCTGTGTTGTCTAAACAATGCGATAGCTCATGACCTATGGCATATCCTACATATGCTAAATTATACTCGATGCCGCGCTGGTCTAAATCTATGAACGGTTTCTGTAAATACGCTAAAGGAAAGTATATGGAATTGTCGGTTGACTGATAATAGGCGTTCACTACATATGCTTGCGAACCAATGAGATTAAAATTATTCCAGTCTACACCAGGAAGGTCAACTACCGTTTGTCCTTCTAGATTGATAATCTCTTTGCGCTTCCAGGCACATATGAGACCCATATTATACCATGGGTCGTCGTCGCGATAGTTTAATACGGGATCTTCGCGCATTTCTTCAGGAACACCTATAATTATTTTAAGTTTCTCTAATTTCAATATCGCCTTTGCCTTTGTCTTACCGCTTAACCATTTGTTTCTCTTTATTTTATTTATAAAAATGTGGCGAAAGTCGTCAACCATATTCCTTACATAGGCTTCTTTCACGGGATTATTATGACGCGATACATATTCCGACGTGAGGAACGTATTGTAGGTAAATGCGAGAGGCCAAATGGAGTATAATTCTTTGGGGAACCGCACCGGCTGTCCCTTAACGAACTTGTTATGGAACTCGTAGTGAATGTTGCTCCAGTCCCAGTCAAAACGGATCATCTGGCGGTAGAATATGAATAGCCACCACGTTTTCCATTGCGGCGACGTCCAGTTTTCTTTTAGTAATTTAATTGTACAGGTCAGTGTGTTTAGACTTCCTACAACTACTTTACTCGGAACCTTTTCATAATTCGTTTTATCCTCCTTGTAAACACCACACGGATTTACTTTTTTACCTAGTTTGCTAATAAAAGCCGTCCAATTGAAGCCATATTTCTTCTCTAAATCTTCCTTGGATACTACATTGTAAAATTCCTCAGATTCCTTTATGTCGTTACACATCATCGCGTCCACTAATTGTCTCTCAGTGTCCCATACATGCTGCGGATCATATTTCTCCCACTCGTCTGGAAGGAGCGTCTTGAATATTTTACGGATATAGTCAAAATACTTCTCTTTGTATTCGGTTTTCATTTCGGTGGTTTTTTTATCGTCCCATTCATTATCGTAATAAATTGCCCAGTCGTATATACCTACCTGTGCTGAATCAAGGTGTGATATGTATTTAGTCACGTTCTTTTCATCGGCCTTTATGTTCCATACAATAGGTGCCTGCCAGCTGAATATTTCATCCTGATTTGAATACGCCAGTAGACCGTACATGTCCTCCATAAAAATTAACTGTTCAATCTGTTTTTTGAGACGATGACAATGTTCTAAACCTTTCTTCTTGCTTGCGTTAGGTATGCATTTAATAATTGAATTTACCGACTTCGCGCGTTTTGTTCCCTTATTATCCTTGATATATTCGTTCGTGTATTCTATAAGCTGACGGTATACGCGATCCTGTGTAATTCTGGCGCTGTCAATCTGAACGTAGTATTTCGGGTCGTCTTTTGATATTTTAGCCTGCTCGTCAATCCATTGGTAATTAACGTAATCATAGAAATTTTGATTGGGCTGTGTGCTATTATCGGATTTGAATTTATCGTATTTTTCTTTAATAGAGTTAGCAAATTCACTGTAACTTTTTGTTGATTCTGGCATATTTTTTAACTTTTCCATTCTAGATTCATTAAACAATCTGTATAAATTTGGTCTCTCTGACTGATTTGTTAGCGCCAACATATTTTTATATTTCCTTCTTACTTGTTTAATAACAGCGTTACCCTTACCTTTTACCCTAATATCTTTCTTAATTGTTTTGCCCTTACTATTCTTATTTTTTTTTATAGTGGACGACATTATAATATTTAATGATATAAAATAATATAAACTCGTAATATATACTTTAATATGGTGAAATCAAAATTAAATAGTAATGTTAATTATTCGGAGATTAAAATACTTAATGTAGAGGACAGAGACAAGGAGGTCGCTCTCTTTGAGATTGAACTATTTGATATTCCACTATTAATTGCTCTTGGTGAAGAGAAATATACATATTCCAGCGAGAAAATTGTATATTTTCCAGTATACCTTATAAAAAATGAACGGGTTGGAAAGCAAATAGGCGTTTACGAGATATATTCTGACGACCTATCGCAATCGCTGGACGAAGATGGCGACGTTGATATTACGGAAATAGATGGTCCATTGCTATATTCTTTTGTAAATAAAGATTATCTTAATGACTTTAATCGTAATGAAACGGAAGCGGAGGATGAAGTTGAAGACGAGGGCGAGGATGAAAAGGATGACGAGGATGACGATGAAGTGGAAGACGAGGATGACGATGAAGTGGTTTCTATTAGTCAATCTCTCAATAAAATGAATATTAAAGAGGATTTACCCGAACAAAACTCTGCTGTTGCTAAGAAGGAGTCAGATGAATATGTTGAGAATAAAACAGATAGCTGGATACAAAAATACCTTAAGAATTCATATTATAATATAGTGAATAACGAGGGTGGTGGAGACTGTCTCTTCTCTTCCATACGCGATGGGCTGAAGCTTGTGAACGTGGAACGAACGGTATCTGAGATGCGAAAAATACTTGCAACCGAAGCGACGGAGGCAACCTTTCAAACATACAAGGAATTATACGATTTCTCCAATTTAGAAAAGATAACACTAACCGATGATATAAAGAAACTGTCTGTAGAGTTTAAAACCTTAAAACGCGGCATTGAAACCGAACCGGAGAGAACAAAGCAGCGAAGAATAATATCTGACGCCGATAAGATTTCAAAACAGCATAAGGAGTTGCTGTCTCAGAGAGGACAGGTGAATGATATTGCTAATGAATTTAATTTTATGAAGGGCATAAACACAATAGAGGCGTTTAAAGCCAAAATTCAGACGTCGGATTATTGGGGTGATACGTGGGCAATATCAACATTGGAGCGTGTATTGAATATAAAGTTAATTCTATTTGCAAAAGAGTTTTACGCAACCGATAACGATGATAATATTCTAACATGCGGTCAGCTCAATGATAGTAAATTGGAAGAAGCCGGTATATTTGAACCAAAATACTACATTATATTGAACTATCTGGGAAATCACTACGAGCTAATAACTTACAAAAACCACGGAGCACTTACGTTTAATGAGGTACCTCACGATATAAAAAAACGGATAGTCAACAAATGTATAGAGCGAGCGGCAGGACCATTTTACATTATTCCCGATTTCAAGAACCTAATGAAGAAAATGAATGTTGTCGTAAGCGATGATATTGAGAATAAGCCAGACCTATATGACGACTCTACAGTGTTCCAATTCTATTATAAATCCTCTGGAATTCCAAAACCAGGCAGGGGATCTGGAGAGAAACTAGGCCCAGAGGGACCACAAGAGTATGTGGAATTATCTGCGATTAAAGATTGGCGGAAAAAATTATCTAATCTCTGGGAACAAGAATTTACTATAGACAATAAAAAATGGTTAACTATAGAACACTATTACCAAGCGTCAAAATATAAGAATGGTAATCCAGATTATTATGCTACGTTTTCGCTTGATTCGGGTAGTGAATTATCTAAAAACCCGAAACTTGCACGTGAAACTGGAAGCAATAAGAAAATCAGTGTAGACGGAGATTTTTTCAATGGAAGGTACGAAACAGAGATGGAAACTGCGATGAAATCAAAGTTTTCGCAGAGCGAAGAGTTGAAAAAACTGCTCAAGAACACGCGTCGCGCAAAACTCCAAATGTATGTGCGTGGTTCTCAACCAATCGTTTACGATGCTCTTATGGAGATTAGGAGAGATTTATAAATATATATAAAACACTATTATTCATATAGTAAATCGGTTTAAAATATCTATTTACTATATATTATGCAATTTTCTGAGGATTCTACACGACTTTTAAAGCATTTAATACCGAAGTTTAAAAACTTTTATAATAACGACGATAGTCTAAACGGGATTGAAAAATTGTCTGGAATATATACCGATATAGTTTCGGGAGATAAATATTATGAAAATATTAAAAGGAAGATAGATATTAAATTTGTAAATAAAACGGAAATTGTTGAACCAGATAGCATAAACAGCACTCAGTATTCAGAGAGCGTAAAGGAATATATAAAAAAAAATGGAAAATCACAGTTTGTCTTCAAATTAAATATATTAAATCGTGAGATAGCCGTATATTTCACGATGTTTAATGATGAAGATATAAACGACATTGAAATATACAATAAATACATTCGTCTCATAGTCATTTGGTTATTTATGTGTAATAAATACAGCACAAGTAACTGCTCCAACACGCTGAATGTATTCTTTTATCTCACGCCATTTCCAAAGGTGTTGCCTAAAAATAAAAATAAGGTAATAAGCTATGAAAATATTAATACTGGTATGACGTATAGATGTGTTCCTAACAATGAAATATTTATATATAGAGCAGAGGAATGGTTTAAGGTTTTCATACACGAAACATTTCATAGTTATGGATTGGATATTGATGTTCACGATTCTAATGTTCTTGGCTCTATTGTGGAGGAAATGTTTCCTATTAAATCCACATTTAATATAGCAGAAGCATATACTGAAACGTGGGCACGAATATTAAATTGTTGTTTTGCGAGTTATGACTCAATGAAAGAAAAGAGTTTGGACGAATTTAATTTATATTTACAATTCGCAATTCAGGCCGAGAAGATGTTTTCGCTCATGCAGCTTAAAAAAATACTGGGTCACATGGATCTAACATATGAGAATTTATGGAGTTCTACCCAAATAAGCGAATACATGCGGACAAATTTGTACAGAGAAGAATCCAATGTATTTTCTTATTATATTCTTGCTGGAATATTTATGAATGATTTTGAGTCATTTATTCTATGGTGTGATACTAATAATACATCCTTTATAAAATATAAAAAATCTCATACGAGCGTCAATAAATTTGGTAAATTAATAACTTCAATGTATAAAAGCAAACATTTAATCCAAAACATACACAATACAACCCTACCTAACAATAAAAATAATAAATACGAATTATTAAATAATACAGGGCGAATGACGTGTATAGAGATTAAAATATAAAAATGTAAATGGTGTTACATTACTGTTTACAATGGCAATGACCGAATTTTTTATCTTTTAGTGGTTTGTTAGAACACTGAAATCCTTTTTTTGTCGTGGACACACATACATACTTGTAAGAACAATTACCTATAGATTTTTAATTTGCCGTCCATGCTGACGATGTGGGTGAGAAGGTGTAATAACCATTTACAGGTCTCCGATGTTGTCTAATTAGTTGTTTGTATAGTTTGTATTTTTTATTAATAAAATTGATAAATATAAACAACTCTTTATAGGAAGTAATAATGGGAATTCAATATCTCAATAAATATCTCACTGCGAATTGTTGTAATGGTATCCAGCGCATTACACTAGACGATCTGCGAAATAAGAAGATTGCGATAGACATTAGCATTTATATGTATGATTACAAATCTAGGGGTGATTTGATAGAATTCATCTATAAAATGGTTTTGGAATTTATTTCGCGAGACATTACACCGGTCTTTGTATTTGACGGAAAGCCGCCGCCGGAGAAGAAATTGCTTCTCGCCAAACGACGGAGGGAGAAGAGCGAAGCATACTGTGAGATTGAAACACTGAACAAATTAATCGAAACTAAGACTCCATTCAGCAATGATTATGATGATATTTCAAACAAACTAATTAGCTTAAAAAAAAGAACCACGCGAATTACCTATGAGGATATTAGCAGCGTTAAAACTCTATTTCGTTTGTGCGGCGTTACATATTATGATGCAAGTGGAGAAGCTGACGCATTATGCGCTAAATTAGTATCTAAGAATTTAGTATGGGCCTGTATGAGCGATGATATGGACATGTTTCTATATGGATGTAATCGGGTATTGCGGAATTACAGCTTGTTCAATAATACGATTGTCTTGTACGAAACAAAGAAAATTTTGGAGTCGTTAAACGTTACAATGTGTAATTTTAGAGAGATATGCGTCGTATCGGGCACTGATTATAACTATAACGAAACACGTAAGGCAAATATATATAAATCATTCTCGTATTACAAACAATTTCTCAACGAGCGAAAGGATGAAAACTTCTACGAATGGTTGAATACAAATACTAATTACATTGACGATTACTGCAGTCTATGTGTTAGTTATTTGATGTTTGATATCGGTGGTCTAGATATAGAGAAGTATAATAATCTGCCTATTAGAAATGGTCCAATCAATAAAGAAGAGCTCATTCGCTTTCTAGAGAAACATGACTTTATTTACATCTTGTAACTTAATGAACGTGTAATATGTATGTAAAAAGTGTATAAATATAAATATCTCTCTCTATGGTAATAGGATGGAGAATATTATTCAGATAAATGTAAAGGAGTCTGTAAGTGATAATTCAACTGTTAAAAACGATGAAGTAGTTAATAAAAAAAATGTGGTAGATCAGGCAACTAGATATGAGAATAAGGGTGATGTTAAAAAAAAAACACCATGTGATAAGAAACGCAAGTTAATTACGATAAGTGACAAGAATTTTACAATTCCGTTATTTAATCAAAGAGATTTTTTACTGAGATACAACTATAAAGTATCTCAATTGAAGGATATAGCCAGGCATTATGGAATAAAAATATCAGGGAACAAGAATGAACTGCGAGAGCGTATAGGTATGTTTCTGGACGATTCGTTTCATATTATCAAAATACAGCGTGTATGGAGTACGTATATACTTAGGATATATAATTCTCTAAAAGGGCCTGCACGATTAAAGAGGGGTAAATGTGTGAATGAAACTGATTTTTTAACAATGGATTGTATTAAAGATGTTCCATATGACCAATTTTATAGCTATACTGATACTGGTGGACAGACTTATGGGTTTGACTTGTTATCTCTCTACAACCTATATGTAAAGAACAAAAACAAACCATCTAACCCATACAACCGGCAACCTTTTCCTAGTAAAGTGAAGAACGATATTAGACGAATTATAAAAATCTCAAAATATCGTGGAAATCCTATAAAATTAATTATAGATAAGCCCGATGAAGTTTCGCCTTTGAAACAGTTAGATTTTAGAATATTGGCGGTATTTCAGGAAATAGACCATCTGGGCAATTACACCGACATTACCTGGTTTTCCTCTCTTCAGCGTGTTAGGTTGATTCGGTTTATACGTGAACTTTCTGATATATGGAGCTATCGTGCTCAACTTACAATGTTAACCCGCCGCGAGATATGTCCGCCAATCGGAAATCCTTTTCATGGAGTAAATATGAATACGTTGCCCAATATGACTTTTTACGCCCTTAAGAACGAGGCAATTAATATAATTGAACATATGGTAAATCGTGGTATCAATGACTCTAGTAGAGGTTTAGGAGCAAACTATGTATTATGCGCTTTAACATTGGTGAATACAGAGGCGGCAATAAATATGCCATGGTTATATCAATCGGTTGCACATTAAGAGGGGGTGTGGTGAGGAATATATTAATTTATTGCGTTAAAACACTTAAAAAAGAAACACTAGAGTATAATATAATATGCCCCAGGCGAAGAAATCCAAGAATGTTAGCACCCCCGCTCACAAGGCGAAGAAGGCCGCTGCCCCTAAGAAGGCGCCTGCCGCCCCCAAGAAAGAGGAGGTTCCGGTAGAGCCTGTTCCAGTCGAGACCCCGGTTGAGGAGCCGGTTGATTCGGTTGTTCCGCAGATCTCCAGCGATTTCCTTGAGTTTATGACCAAGCTTCAGGCAGTTAACCAGATGCTCTCGTCGCTCAAGGCGGACTTCCGTCTTCTCGAGAAGAAGGCCACTCGCGAGCTTAAGGCCGCCGAGAAGGCGTCGGCCAAGAAGAAGCGCAAGGCCGGAAACCGTTCGCCGAGCGGTTTTGTAAAGCCCACCAAGATCAGCGATGACCTCGCGTCCTTCCTCTCCAAGCCGAAGGGTTCGGAGATGGCTCGCACCGAGGTTACTCGCGAGATTAACACCTACATCCGCACCCACAAGCTCCAGGACAAGGACAATGGTCGCAAGATTAATGCTGACAAGAAGCTAACCGCCCTTCTCAGTCTTGGTCCGAAGGACGAGCTCACCTACTTTAATCTTCAGAAGTTCATGAGCCCGCATTTTGCTAAGGCTGGTCAGCCTATTCCGGCGAGCAACATGTAAAAGAGCAACATACAAAAAATAAACTATACATTTATAAAAAAAATATTTTTTTTATTAATGAAATATATAATTCCTAACAAGACGCGTTCTAAAAGTAAGTATTCGCAAGTCAAA
>Ga0209815_1000662_pt1 | contig 24944 bp, 26 predicted proteins | sample CoawatmetaG00DNA_FD_187507 | JGI IMG/M metagenome (GOLD analysis project Ga0209815, IMG submission 187507) | Marine microbial communities from the West Antarctic Peninsula - Coastal water metaG002-DNA (SPAdes) (version 2) | ecosystem: Environmental > Aquatic > Marine > Coastal ...
TACGATGACTGACACACCACACCTACCCTGCCCTTATGAAGACTGTGCATCATCTGATGCATTCAGTTGGAACGATGATGGCTATGGCTTCTGTCATAGCTGTCACAATGCCTACCCTATGAAAAACATGCCTGTCATTTTTGACTGGGCCAAGGAGGAATACCCTTTGGAAGATAAACGACAACCACAAAACATACCTGTTCAAGGTGTGAAGTATACTGATATTAGAAGCATAGACCCTGATGTGTGTAAGCTGTATGGTATACAGATACAGACAGGCCCAAAGGGTGAAGAGGTACGGTATGCATTCAAGTACCCACATACTATTAAGTACCGTATGTGCAATGACAAATCTAAATCATGGATCAAAGATCGTGGTGTAGGTATGAATCATTTGTTTGGGCCAGAGTTTAATGCTGGTACAGGTAAACGTATCTATCTAACTGAGGGTGAGTTTGATGCTGCTAGTCTGTATCAGATACTAGGTAAGACATTCCCTGTTAAGTCCTTGCCTTCATCCTCTATTGGTGAGAAGTTCATCAAGCATAACATGAAGTATCTATCTTCATTCAAAGAAGTTGTGTATGCTGGTGAGCTAGATGATCCCGGACGTAGGGCAGCTAACAAACTATACCAAGCATTTCCTGATAAGTTTTATTTTGTACCTATGACAGAGTTTAAAGATGCTAATGAGTTCCTTGAAAAAGGTAAGGCTAACAGTCTTATGTGGGCAGCTAAGTCACCTCAAAGGTATTCACCTGAGAACTTCTTTTGTTCTGCTGATGACTTCTCTAATGCATTACGTAATGAAAGCCCTTACGAGTATGTATCCACTGGTCACACTGGCCTTGATGAAAAGATACGTGGCATGGTTAGGGGTGGGCTTACATTCCTTAAAGCACCACGTGGTACAGGTAAGACAGAAGTAATCAGATACTTTGAGACAGGCTTACTTAAAGACCCTGAGATTAAGATAGCCTTGCTACACATGGAAGAGATGAAGTCTACTACACTACGTGCTATGGCTACCTATCATCTAGGTACTAATGTTAGGACAAAAGAAGATGCAGATAACAATGGTGTTAGCCTTGATCAGGTAGAGGAAGCAGCAAAGGCTATTGCTGATGCTGATAACAACAGGACAATCATCTTTGAGATGATGAGCCATGATGATCCTCTTAAGTTACTCGACTACACTAGGCTGGCAGTATCATCCTACGGTGCTGACTATGTATTCGTTGACCACGTACAACGTCTAGCCTACCTATCTAATTCTGGTGTTGATGGTGCTACCAGCACACTGACTACACTGGGGTCACGTATGGCACAGCTTGCTAAGGAGTTGAACATAGGTGTGATATTTATATCACAGGTCAATGATGATGGACGTACTAAGTATGCTGCATCATTGGAAGAAGAAGCAATCATCTGTATTAAGATAGAACGTAATGCAGAGAGTGAGGATGAGGTAGAACAGAACACTACTAACTTTATCGTAGATAAGAACAGACCCTTTGCTAAACTAGGTAATGCTGGTTCAGTATACTACGATCCTGTTACTACTATCCTTAGAGAAGATACGTTTTCAGAGGGGTAAGACAATGATAGTCTTTGACATAGAAGCCAATGGCTTATTCAGGGAGGCCACTAAGATACATTGCATGTCGTATACTACAGATGGTAAAATATTTGTATCAACATGTGACTATGATGCAATGAGAAACATACTACTTAATCAAAAAGTTTTGATAGGTCACAACATAACACGTTATGATATACCACTACTTAATAAGTTATTAGGTATTAAGATCAAAGCAAAACTGTATGATACTCTTGCAATGTCTTGGGTTATTAATACTGATAGACCTAAACATGGGCTAGAGTCTTTTGGAGAGGAGTTTGGTATACCTAAGCCTGTCGTAACTGATTGGTCAGATCAGGATATACAAGTGTATATACATAGATGTGAAGAGGATGTTAAAATAAACTGGAAGCTTTGGACTAACCTTATTCAAAGATTTATGATAGTTTATAAATGCAAAGACACATTAGATAAGTATCTTAATTACTTATCATTTAAAATGAAGTGTGCCTTTACTGCTGAATACTTTGGATGGAAACTTGACCATGATCTTGCACAGGATTGTGTAGATAAACTAGAACTACAACAGAAGGAAAAGATAGATGAATTAAAAACAGTAATGCCTATGCGTACTTTGTTTAGAAAAAAAACACTACCTAAAGTAATGCATAAGAAGGACGGTACACTATCTAAACAAGGTATAGAATGGAATGCTTTACTTCTAGAACACATGCATCCCTCTGACTATATCGGTGAAATAGAGATAGTAAAAGGTGTAGAAGAACCTAACCCTAAGTCTAGTGATCAGGTTAAGTCTTGGTTGTTTTCATTAGGCTGGAAGCCTTGTACTTACAACTACATAGAAGATAGAAAGGTTCCTCAAGTACGTAAGAATGGTCAGCTAACTCAGTCAGTTAAGTTGCTTATCAGCAACAACCCTCATGTAAAAGTACTTGACGGCTTGACAGTAATACAACACAGACTAGGTATCTTTAAAGGATTCTTAGAGTGTGAGGTAGATGGCTATGTACAAGCAGGTATTGAAGGTCTTACTAATACACTTAGGTTTAAACATAGAAAGCCTTTGGTAAACCTTCCGGGAATTGATAAGCCTTGGGGTAAAGAGATACGAGGCTGTCTTGTGTCACCTAAAGAAGACTATGTATTGTGTGGTGCTGATATGACATCCCTTGAAGATACAACTAAGAGACACTATATGAAACCATATGACCCTGCTTATGTACAAGAGATGTCGCAAGAGGGGTTTGATCCACACCTTGACCTAGCTAAACATGCTGGTGCTGTAACACAGAATCAAATTGATCAGCACCAAGCAGGTAAGATAGACCTTAAGTCTCTTCGTAAAAACTACAAGGTGGTCAACTACTCTGCCACCTATGGTGTAGGTGCAGCTAAGTTATCTAGGGAGACAGGTATGACAGTACCAGAAGCAAAGAAACTTCTTGATGCCTACTGGCAAAGGAACTGGTCTGTTGCACAGTTTGCTAGTGACAACTTAAAGAAAGTTAAGACTGTTGCAGGACAGATGTGGATACAGAATCCTGTCAGTAAGTTTTGGCACACACTTAGGTATGAGAAAGATGTGTTCTCTACACTCAATCAAAGCACTGGTGCTTATTGCTTTGATAAATGGTTAGCCTACTACCTATCAGTAAGACCTAACATCATTGGGCAATTCCATGACGAGTCTATTAATATAGTTAAGAAAGGTGATGAAGAGTTGCACAAGGCAACACTCATTGCTGCTATGGATAAACTAAATAAGGAGTTAAAGTTAAATGTAGAACTTGGTATTGATGTACAATTCGGAAATAAATATTCTGAAATACATTAAAAAAGTCTTGCATGTGCTTTTTAATACATGCTACTATTAACATCTAAACTTTAAAGGAGTTGTCGATATGGCAAAAATTACAGTAACAGGACTATCTCAGTGGGCAAAAGTATTTGAGGATAACCGTGACCTTGATGGTTATCAGGGTGCATACCATGACACCAATGGACGGTGCACTATTGAGATGATTCTTGATGAAGATAATATGCAAAAGCTTACTGACTCAGGATGTATGAGTCGTGGTAAGCCTGACCTTGAGGGGAGAGGTACAGCAGTAAAGCTTACACGTAAGTTTGAGACAGCTTATGATTGGGATGGGGGTGCACCTAAAGTGTACAAGGCTGATGGTGCACCTTGGTCTTTTGAGTCTGATGGTGCTATCGGTAATGGCTCAGAGGTTTTGGTTGAGCTAGACGTTTATAAGAACGTCAAGTATGGCACTACTACTACCCGATTAGAAAGGGTTAAAGTACTTAAGGCGATAGGGTATAACCCACAAGGAGGTGAGTCTGGGCCTGATCCCTTTACAGCTAACGTAGTAGGGGAGAACACACCACCACCACCCCAGAGTGTAGAAGAAATGGTTGACGAAATCCCTTTCTAGTATAGGGCTTAGTGGTGTAGGTATGTACAAGCTATCTGCACCACACTTTACTTAGGAGTTGTAATGAAAAAGATAGCAAACATGTCTAACAAAGAGTATCATTCAATGGATGGTATATCTTCTAGTGCTGTTAAGACAGTCTATAAAAAGTCCTTGGCCCATTGGAAAGGACAAAAGATTATTCAATCAGCAGCATTTGCAATGGGTAATGCTGTTCATGCAAATTTGTTGGAGGGTGAAAAGAACTTAGTAGTTAGAGGGCCAAAGACTAAAACCAGTTCTTCCTTTAAGACTATGAAAGAAGCTTTGACTGAAGATCAAGTACTACTAACTGAGGTAGAGTTTAATGTAGCTAGTCGTATCACTAAAGGTGCATTAGATAACCCTGTATGCCATAAGATTTTAACTGACCCTGACAGGTTAAACGAGATTAGTATTTTTGTAGAAGACCCTATATCAAAACTAATGTTAAAGACTAGACCTGACCTAATGCTTGAACCTAAGAAAACTGTGTATGATGTTAAGACAACACAGGATGCTAGTCCAAAAGGTTTCTTAAGTGAGTGTGTAAAGTATGGTTACTTTTTGCAAGGTGCACACTATGTTTATACCTGCCAGCTTGCAGGTTATGATGTGACTGACTTTGCATTTATTGCTTGTGAGAAGGCAAGCCCTTACCTTTCCCACCTACACTTAATGGGGCCAGAAGTCATGGCTTGGGCTACCTTAGAACTACATAAAACTTTAGCTGTCATTGCAAAGGCAGACAAAAATTGGTCTTATGATACAGGTTGGGGTGACTACACTGTAATGGAGAAACCATCATGGGTATAAATAGATATGACTAGAGCAGCCAAAGCAAAAGGTAGATTAGGTCAACAAGAAATCAGGGATGCCTTACTTAAAACCTTTGATCATCTTGAGCCTGATGATGTTAAGTCTACAGTTATGGGTGATACTGGTGCTGATGTACAGCTATCACCCTTAGCACAGAAGTCTATACCCATATCTATTGAAGTTAAACGTAGGAAGACAGGGTTAAAGACTGTATATACTTGGATGGATCAGGCAACTAACCATGACAAAGGACCACCAGTAGTTTTCTATAGGTCAGACAGACAGCCTTGGTTAGTTGTATCAGAGCTTGATCACTATTTAGAACTGTTAAAAGGATCAAAGAAAGATGACAATTAATTCAGACTATCCTGTTAAGAAGATGAAAATATGGGGTGTTATAGAAGGTCCAATGGGTTTAGATGAAGATGGTGAGCTTCTTTATTGTAACCTTTGCAAGGTAGAAATAGATGGAAAGATAGAGCATGGTGAGTATTACTTTGATAACTTTGATGATGCGTATGAATGGGTTAAGCACTTTCAAAAGTTTCTTGAACCGATTGAGATAGACGTTAATGCTTGACAACGTAAGTACAATGAGTATAACTAGGGGCTTTCACTATGGAGTATGAGCTTGCAATTAAAATAAAAGTAGATGAGAATGCAAACTTCTTAGAGGTAGGCATCGACAACCACTCTGAAATTTTAAAAGAGCTAACACTAAATGCTATGTATGATATAGATGATATCAGCATACTTGAATGCGAGGTAAACAAATATGATAAGTAAAGAAGACATGCAAAATTTTGATGACTACAGTAAATGGGTAGAAGATAAGATCATTACTGATCCTCAAGATCGACTTAATGAAAACGTACTTGGCCTATGTGAAGAAGCTGGGGAGGTAGCAGGTAAGATTAAGAAACGTATCAGAGACAAATTAAAAGTAACGCCTGAAGCTATTATAGATGAGCTAGGTGATGTGTTGTTCTATACTACGGCACTGGCTAACTATTATAATGCTAATTTAACATATGTTATGTTACAGAACATAAGAAAATTAAACAGTAGAGAAGATAGAGGAACCCTGAAGGGGAGTGGGGATGACAGATAGTAAAATACAGCAACGTGCTGCAGAGTTGATGGAACCTATTGAAAGGCAAATCATGTTATGTGATGATAGGAATGAAACATTACTGTTTGCTTGTGCTATGCTTGAAAGAGCTAAGACTATTATTGAATCACACATAGGTAAACAAGGTCGAAAAGAATTATTTATAATGGGAAACGAAAGATGAGCAACTACCTACCAACAGACTACCAAACATTTATTGCTACTAGTCGTTATGCACGATGGCTAGACGATGAAGGACGTAGAGAAACATGGGGAGAAACAGTAGAACGATACCTACAGAACATAGCTAAGAAGTGGCTTAAGCCTGTTGACCTAGATGAAATGCGAGATGCTATTCTTAGCCTTGGGATTATGCCTAGTATGCGTTCATTAATGACAGCAGGTAAGGCAGCAGACAGGGATAACACCTGTATGTATAACTGTAGCTACCTACCCGTAGATGACCCTAAGTCTTTCGATGAGGCTATGTTCATCCTGCTTTGCGGGACGGGGGTTGGTTTCAGTGTTGAGAGACAGTTCATTACTAAGCTCCCTGATGTTCCTACTCTTTTCGAGAGTGATACGACTGTTGTCATCAAGGACAGCAAGGAAGGATGGGCTAAAGGTCTCAGACAAGTGTTGGCACTCCTATGGGCTGGTGAGGTTCCTAAGTGGGATGTATCTAAAGTCAGACCAGCAGGTGCTAGACTAAAGACATTCGGTGGTAGGGCTTCAGGCCCAGCACCATTGATTGATCTGTTTAACTTTGCTGTTACTACATTTCGACAGGCAGAGGGACGTAAGTTATCTAGCCTAGAGTGTCACGATCTTATGTGTAAGATTGGTGAGGTAGTTGTAGTAGGTGGTGTAAGACGTAGTGCTATGATTAGTTTATCTAATCTATCTGATGATCGTATGCGTCATGCTAAGTCAGGCAACTGGTGGGAGAATGCAGGGCATAGAGCCTTAGCTAATAACTCTGTCTCTTATACAGAGAAACCTGATAGTATGGCATTCATGCGTGAATGGACAGCCCTTATGGAAAGTGGGAGTGGAGAACGTGGTATATTTAATAGAGAGGCTTCGGTTAAACAAGCAGCAAAGAATGGAAGACGAGAGTCTTGCTATGAGTTTGGAACAAACCCCTGCTCGGAAATCATTCTTAGGCCGAATCAGTTCTGTAATCTTACAGAGGTTGTCATCCGTGCTAACGATAGTCTGGAAGACCTTGCAAGAAAGGTCCGTCTTGCAACTGTACTTGGAACAATACAGTCCACCTACACACACTTCCCATACTTGCGTAAGGTGTGGAACACTAATACAGAAGCAGAACGTCTGCTTGGTGTGTCACTCACAGGGATAATGGACAACAAACTAATGACCTTAGATAACAAAGGTCTATCTGATACATTGGAGCATCTTAAAAATGTGGCTGTTTCTACTAATGCTGAGTGGGCTGACCGTCTTGGTGTCCCTCATAGCACTGCTATTACTTGCGTTAAGCCCAGTGGAACTGTTTCCCAACTGGTTGATTCATCTTCTGGCATTCATGCTCGTCACAGTCCCTATTATATCCGTACTGTGCGTGGAGATAATAAAGACCCACTAACACAGTTTATGATTGATCAGGGCATCCCTAGTGAGCCTGATGTAATGAAGCCTGATGCTACTACAGTATTTAGTTTCCCTATGCAATCACCACTAGGTGCAATACACACTGCTGACATGACAGCCATTCAACAACTAGAAATGTGGTTGGTATATCAACGTCATTGGTGTGAGCATAAACCTAGTGTAACTATTAATGTGAAGGCAGATGAATGGTTAGAGGTTGGAGCCTTTGTGTTCAAACACTTTGATGAAATGTCTGGTGTGTCGTTCCTTCCCTTTAATGAACACACATATCAGCAAGCACCGTATCAAGAATGCACACAAGAAAATTTCTATGGTATGGTAGACAAGTCACCTATTAAAATTGATTGGACTAAACTATCTACCTACGAACAAACAGATAACACTAGTGGTATGCAGACTATGGCATGTACTGGGGATGTATGTGAGATGGTAGACATTACTTAATCACTCACCTCGGCATGTGGGTAAACTGCCTTATAAAGGAGAAAGATATGGTATGGGTATATGTAGTAGTATTGTTTTTAGATAATGGATTTCAAGTCCATGCACCTAACGTAGTCTTTACTAAAGAAGAAATGTGTCAGAAATACAGGCAGTTTGATATGTTGAGGCTATACACAACCAGACCTAATGATAAAGCAAAAGTAGTAAGTCAATGTATTGCCTTGCCTTCTGGTTTAGAATCAGGTAAAATTGTTGAACAAAGATAACAAAGGAATCTGTTATGATTAAACGACCCTTTAGTAAGAAACTCTATGAAACTTATGACAACGCAGCAAAGGAAAAACTCATAGGTTTTTTAGAACTTAATGGGCATACAATCTTAAATGATAAGGAGGATTACAATGCTGATGTAGTATCAGAGAAGGATGGCCTTACCTACTACAACGAGGCAGAGGTGAAGGTAGCTTGGACTAATGATTGGCCCTCACATTGGGCTGAGATTAGAATACCAGAACGAAAGAAACGTCTTGTTAAGATGTATGCAGAACAGAATGGAGTGTTGAATTTCTATGTCTTTAGAAAGGACATGAAGCAAGCATGGAGAATAAAAGACACTTGCCTTACTGAAGAAAGCCTAGCAGAAGCTAAGGGTAAATATATTAGGAAAGGTGAGAAGTTCTTTCACATTCCTTATACTAATGCGGAGTTAGTAATACTATGACCAAGTGGACATTATCTAAAATAACAGACTCCTTTGATCCTGTTGACCGACCTGAACACTACAATCAATCAGGTCTTGAATGTATTGATGCTATGAAAGCTATGGCAGATGGTGTGTTAAATGTATCAGCACATGAGGCATACTGTTGGCAGAATGCTTTTAAGTATCTTTGGCGATGGCCTTATAAGAATGGGCTACAAGACTTAAAGAAAGCACGTTGGTATTTAGACAGGTTAATTCAGGAGTATGAAAATGAACCACCAGAGGAAGATGACGATGAATCCCTATGATGAAGGGCAACAGTCCTTTAGACTTGGTAAGCTGGGTAATCCCTACGCAGCAAACAGTAACAACAATAGGAGTTGGGAGTATGGGTTTAATACTGCATACTTCTCTAATTTAAAAAAAGTAAAAGAACATGAGCAAAGAACTAGAGAACGAGGCAAAAAAATACAAGGCAAAGAAAACTAACTCTAAAACATTAAAGCCCCTCACTACACGCAGATATCTAGCAGGTCAAGCACTTGCTGGTATACTAGCTAATAGTAGAGGGGCTTTGAATATGTCTGAGGTAAGACGATCCGCATACGAGTGGGCAGACTTTATGTTAGAAGACTATTAAAATTTCTTGGCTTCTTCTTTGAGGCCAAGAAATTGTTTTTTGTGAGTTTTTATAAACTCTAGAATTGTTTGGCGTCTGTTTAGTTCTTCTGAGACACTACCAGAATTTTCTAAAAAGTCCTTGGCATTATTAAATCCTTTAAACCTTTTAGGAAAAGCACTAAGTACTTGGTCTAAATTTTTACCACTTGCTTCATACTCTGCTTTTTTCATAGCATAAATATTTCTAATATATCCAGCATATTTATTCCGTGTTTTTGGATTTGTAGATGCGTCATCTAAAACTTTTTTTCCTACTTCAATATTATTTGCAATTTCAATTTTAATAAAGTCTTGTAAAATAATTCTTTTCTTTTGGTAGTCATCACCAAGACTGTCGTAGGTAGTACCTCTTTCATACATAGGATTATTTGTACCTATATCATAACTTTTTTTCCATACCTCCCATTTAGGTGACATAGTTTGAGACATTGTATACTCTGCAAAGTAAGCTACCATTGGGCTTATTTCTTTTCTGGTTGCTCTATATTCTTTCCAACCTTTAAGACCTAACAGTGTCATTTCTTTTTGTATTGCAGAGCTTGGTGGTTCTTGTACCGCACCAAAAGATTTAGTTATTGGGTTCCAAGAACTTACAGGGTTTTCATTAAAGGGTGTCCACCTTTTAATATCAAATCCTTTTTCTTTTCCTCTTGTATAAGAGGGTGTGTAACTAAAGATAGGTAAGTCTATTAGAAATCTTGTTGCTTGATTTTTAAATACATTACTACTAATTATATCTTCTAAATAGTTTCTTTCTCCATAGTTTGATACATCACTTTGTTCATCTGTAAAATAATAATCCCTTGTAAAAGGAGTGCCTGCTGCTTCAAAATTAAATTGACCATAAACATCTTTTGCAAATGTTTGTGGGTAGGTAAAGGTAGCAACCATATTACCTAATTGTTTTTCTAAATTTTCAGTCATTTCCCCTTGTTTGTAAGAGGCACTAATATTTTTTATTAGTTCAAACTCAAAAGTAAAAGCACCTTCACTTATATCAGGTACACCACCAAGTATTTCTCTAACTGTATCAAAGGAAGCTTTAGGATTTAAAGGCAATCCAGCTATGTATCTATATATTAAATCACCTGTTAGAAGATTGATAGCAAATGGGCCAGCCATACGACTAAGATCAGTCTCGCCTCCATCATCTGAAACTAACTTATCAAAGTCAATCAGGCCTCCTTTTTGTGCTGCATAACCAGTAGCACCCATGACCATCATAGCACCTGTAAGCTGCCTTGCACCACGATCTAAGTTTGTTTTAAAAGGATCACCACCAAAGAGTTTTGACTTGTCTCCACCTATACCCTCATAGTCAGGGTTATTAAATCCACCTATCATTTCATCAAGCTTTTTCATACCACCTGTTGCAGTACCTATAATGCTATAGTCATTAGCATACTCTAAATGATTTGCTATGTACCGTGGAAAGGGTGTATCTAATCCAACAGAAATAAGGAAGGGATACTTATGATGTAGCTTTTGCAAGTTTCTTGCACCAGCACCAAACAAAGAAGTGTCTTTCTTAAAATCTTTTTGAAAAGTAAATCGTTTAGCTTCGTTTATTGCAAAGGCTAATGTATCTTCAGGTAAATCTTCTAGCCTCATAGGTGCACCATTATCTTTTCGTGCAGCTAAAAACTCTCCTAGACTACTACCTTGTTCCCTTAGCTTACGATCTAATGAACCATACAATGCTGCCTCTTTAAATACAGAGTCAGTTGCAATGTTTAATGTGTTAAAAAACTTACCTATTCTAGGTAAGGTACTTGACGCATTAGCAAAGTCCATTGATCTAGTTGTTTCATAAAACAAATCACGAAATGCTAGTGGTGCTTCCTCTTGCAACAAACCTTTTAAAGCTATAGACTCTGCCTTACTAAAAGATAAACCACCTAGAATAGATGTCGTACCTTTAACCCAACCTCTCCTTACAGAGCCATCAGGCATAGTTTCTCCGACAGTACTTCTAATTACATTTTTCCAGAATTGATCAGAGATATCTACTCCTAAATTAAAAACACCTGTACCTACATTAGCAGCAGTAGTACCTAGCTGTGAGGTCATAAAGGCAATACGTAAAGAGTCTGCTTGCCTAGCACCTTCTACAACACCTTCAACAGCTTTAGTTCCTATGTTAGGTTTCTTAGGAGTACCTACAACTTTTCCTCCCACAGTTTTAAATATTTCTTCTGCTTCAATATCAGTAATACTAGAAACATTAGCTTTAGATAACACATCCATGTTTAGTAATGCTTGTTTAATTGCTGACCCTGACTGCAAGACTTTACCAGCACGTGATAAGTCAGACAAAAAGATATAAGAGAATTGTTCATTACTAATATTATATTTATTTTTAATTGTCTCAAGGGCTGGGGTATCTATCTTACCATCAGCAATAGCTCTAGCTAATACAGTAGAAATTCTTTCTCCGGGGTTCATCTTCAATGTTTTTTTAATATCAAGAGATGCACCTACTACACCTTTAATAGTATCTAAGCTTAGTGAGGTTGTTAGCTCTTGATTAATTTCAGATGATAGAACAAGGCTTCTTAGCCCATCACCTAGTGCAACTAAATCTTCATCTAGTTTATCTAGCTTAACCCCTTCTTCTTTAGCTTTAAATAGTGATGCTACTTGAACTATATCATCAATAGATTCAGATAATAAATCAGGTTTAGCTTTTGAAATAGTTATATTTGCTGCTTCTAATGCTATCTTTCTTGTGTTTTCTCCATCCTTTACACTCTCGTACATAAGGTCAATGGCCCTATTGTTAGATTTATTATCAAGGAATCCAAAGAAAGAACCTACTGATGCTCCTAGTGTGCCATCTATAGTAGCATCTATAATAACATCCCCTGCACCATACTCATAACCTTCTACTACTTCTTCTCTTGTTTCATTCTCTGCATAAGAAGCACCAGCACCCATAGTACCCTCAAAAGCAAATGCTTTGACTCCATCTTTAAGAGCTTCAGTACCTAAATTCTTTTTAAGTGTTTCTTTTATTGCAGTACCTGACACACCTTTACGTAGTTGACGAGATATTTCAGCACGTATAGCTAGTTGTGTAGCTTTCTTAGAGAGTTGAGCAGCTATCTTAGTGCCAACACCAAAGCCCATTGTACCTACCGTAGCTAACGTAGAAGGAGAGCTTGCAAAAGCCCTTCCATAGTCCCATGCACCTTCCCAAAAACCAGTACCACCACCCTCACTAACATCATAGGCTGACATCAATCTACCAAAAGCTTGCTTGCCCTCGTTAAATTTGTTGTCTCTATTAATAATTACAGGGTCTGTTTGATTACTAGGAGTCATGTAATTTCTTTTTACATACATCAAGTCTTTTACTGCTGTGGTTTCATTCATGTTTTGAAACCGCATATGTTCTACAAAGTTATCAGCTAACCCTTCAACACCTAACTCATTTATTTTTTTTGGTGAATAGTTATACCTACCGCCAGTAAAAAATTTTTCAAGATCAGTTTGAAAAGTTTCGTCTTCAACTAAATCCATAAAGTAGTTATCTTGTGCAGCATCTACGTACTGTGCCATCAATTAGTTTCCTCTAATTTTATTGTCCGGGTAGTGCAGGATTAGTTTCATTTGGAGGTAAAGGTACAATAGGTCCGGGTACAACAGTAGCTGGAATAAGTGATTCCCATACATCAGTAGTGTTTACATTATCTGGGTCCATGAGGTTTGCTTTATAAGCATCTGCAAAATTATCTTTTGCCCATAGTGCACCATAATTTTCATCAGCAGAACCAAACGGATTGTTTGTTTTATTCACTAAAGCTGGACTTAAACCTTCCATAACTTCTATTGCTTCTGCTACTAAAGTATCTCTACTTAATGTATAACCTAAATCTGATTCATATTGTATAATATTCTCTGTTATTTTACCTAACAATGCATTAGCATCTTCATTATCAAATGCTACATAGCTATCATCACCTGTACCTACATTGATTCTGTCTATATCTAAGATAGCTTCTAATTGTACTGCTAATCTGCTTTGAATAGACCTTTTATCTGACTCTGATATTTTTTGTCCTTTAGTAGGGTCAAAATCAAAAGGGTTTACATTTGTAAGTTTTTTAGTTGATGAAGGTGAAAGTTTTTCAATAGCTTGGCTAAAGGAACTTTCATCTGTAGCAGAAACAGAAGCTAATAATCCTTGCAGTTGTTCATCTTCTGTCACATAAGAATTACCACCTAAACCTTCTTCTATAGCTGCAGTAAGTTCTGCATCATTATCAACTCTAGTTTGTACATATGTATCTAACATACTTAAATATTCAGGATTAAGTTTTTCATTTGTTTGTAAATCAGTTACTCTTGCTATAACATTTTCTAATTGCCCACTTCTTTCTAAAGCAATAGCTGTTTTTTCTGAAAGATTAAAGTTATCTGTAGCCATAAGGATTCTTGCATCTCTAGCTTTACCTTTTTTTCTTCGGGTATCCATTCTTTTAATAAGCTCTGGTAAAACTATCTCTTTAGTTTTCATTAACTGATTAGCAAGAAATTCTTTTCTTTCTTTTTCTGCTGCAGTTCTTTCAACATCATACTGCCTAACGCCACCCCAAAAACCTAATGCCATCTAACTATCCTCTCGCCATAAGACCCTGACGTACAGGCTCATCTTTTTCTACAGGTTCTTCTGTTTCTATTTCTTCTATTGCATCTATCGGTGCAAACATATTAGAACTGTCAGGTCTATCTTCTCTAGCCCTTTTAGATAGTTCAGCATCTGAAGTATCTAAGTCTTCTTTTTCATCACCCTTAACGTAGTCAACACCTACTGCATCAGCAACATTAATAATAAAACTCTCAAGTGTTTTCTGGATAATAAGACTAACATCTACACTGTGTACACCTTCAGCAACACCACCTCTTAGCATACCTTGAATTAAAGTTTCAACACTCATGCCTTGTTCAAGCAATCCCATAGCACCATCTAAAACTTCAGCATCATTGAGGTGGTTCATGTACCCCATTAATACTTTTTCTACTGCGTCCTTACCCTGTATTTCAGACGGACGTTCATAGGGTGCATTACCCGGTTCTCTTAATAAAGATTGTCCGGGGATAGGCACTGTGTTTTGAGGCAGGTCTATTTCTTTATCTAGTGCCACTTATTTATTCCTTCTTTCCATTAATGAATCAGAGTTAAAATCAGGAAGCATTACTAATTCTGCTTCAGCTAATCTCCTATTTTTATTGATACCATCATTATCTTTTGCTAAAGACCTAATAGCTGCAGATATTTTTTCTGTATTACCAGTATTTATTGCGGCCCTAATTCTTTTAGGTACTTTACCATAGTTATAAGTAATAGACATAATAGCACCTTTAGCATTATTACTTAGTCCATCCCAAGAGTCACCTATGTTATTTTTAATAATAGGTAAAAAATCTGTTTTAATTCTACGATCAAGGTCTTGTTTAGCTTGAGCTTCATTTACTCTAGTGTCTTGACTTACAGGAAAAATTTTACCTCTTTCCATATACTTATCACTGCCATAGCCCACTCTCCATACAGGGTTATCTGCACCTTTCTTACGATCATCATAAGGTTTACTTTTAAAACCTTCAAACTTCATCAGTGCTTTAGTGGATACATTAACCCAATCACCACCTGCCATATCAGTAGCACCAAACCCATCAGACCTAGTTACAGGAGTAACCTGTTCTTCTTTTTCTAGTTTTTCCATGATATCAAAAATACTACTTCTCATATCTGTATCTACAGCATTGTTAAAACTTGCCATAGTATTAGGCAAGGTGTCTATAAAAGCTTTAGTTCTGTTAGCTGTTTTAAGGATACTACCTCTTTGATATTGAGGCTGTGTATTACCACGATATGTAAATCCTGATCTGCTTCGTTCTACCATTGTGTTTTCCTAATTAAAAAGGCCAAAAGAATTTCATAAGTTGACTTGTCTTATCTCGTTCTTCTGCATACTCTAGCTGCATTCTTGCCGCATCTTGATCTTTATCTGCGACCATAAGACTAAGTGTTCTATCTTTAGAACTTTCTTCTGAGTTAAAAAACATGTCCATAATGTCTCGTTCTCTCTGCCAAACTTCATCAATACTTTTTGCAGTAAGCCCATTAGTTGTTTTAGCAAACTCCATGTTAGCTTCATTATCAGCAGCAGCATTTAAAGTAGAAGTGTTCTGTCTCCATACAGCATTAGCTTGTGCAATAGCTAAAGAATTAGTAGAATTAAACTGATTACGTTGCTCTTGTAACTTAGCTACAAATTCTGAGTTAGCATTAGTTTGCCCTGCATTAAATTGAGAAATAGCATTAGCTTGTGAAGAATTAAACTGTGCAATCTGAGAGTTTAAGTTAGCTAAGAACTGAGTAGTTTGATTCTCACTAGTAGCATTAAATTGTTTAGCTGCATTCTCTGCTGCAGCATCGGTCAAGATAGTTTGCTGCATTGATTGAGCTTTAAACATTTCTACTGACTGCCTATTAGTTAGGTTAGCCATGTCCATACCTAAGAAGTTCTGAGCATTCTGTACTGCAGCTTGTTGTTGGTTAGTTAAGTTTTGAGTTTCAAGCTGACTAATAGATGATGCTTTTGCCATTACCATAGCTTGATTGTTAGTTAAGTTAGCAATGTTCATACTGTTAGCAGCACGACTGTTCTCTAGTGCTACCTGTTGCTCTGCAGTAAAGTTCATATTTGCTACATCACTAATCTTAGCAGCATTAGAAACTCTTGCTTGGAAGGCTTGATCAAACTCCATACCCATAAAGGTAGCACGTTGTTGTGCTGCAAGCATTGCCCTAGCTTGACGATTGCTAAGGTTTTGCATTTCAAACCCTGCAACAGTCTGAGCATCTGCTGCAGCAATAGGCAGAGCAGACTCCATAGCAGCCTGTACAATGGCTTGTCCTGCCATGCTACTAGCCCCTAGCCCACGTGCAGCCATCTGTGCTGTGGCTGTCCTCATGGCTCCTGCAGCCCATGCTGGTGTAGCTCCACCCTCAAAGTCTTCCATAAGTCCAGTAAGCTGCCCTTGTACTGTAGCTTTATCAGAAGGGCTTGTAGTAGCAGCTTGGATTTGTTCGGTAAACACTGCAGCTTTAGCTGCATCAGCAGCACCTGAAACAAGTTCACCTGCTTGGATTTCTCTTTGAACAGGGTTGTTCATAAGATTAGCTGTACCCTGTGCAGCAGTAAGATTACCTACGGCAGTAGTACTAGGGTCCATTGTTGCTGCTGCAATAGTTCCTTGCTCTGATACTGTACCTTGTTGAGGGGTAATATTTTCTAAAGCTTGACTTGTTTGATCTACAGCAGTCTTAGCAGCAATACCTGCAGCAGTAATATCTGCTGGCCCTGCCATAGGTGTAGCCGTAGCTCCTGTAACAGGTTGAGTAACTACATCAGGTACTCTTCCTGTAGTAGGGTCTATATTAGTGCCAGTAGCATCAGGGTTTATACCACTTACTTGTGCCTTTTGCAATACAGAAGCTGGATTAATAAGAGTATTTCTCATTAGGTCTTCTTGACCTTGAACCATTTGTGTCTGTAAGATACCACTAAGATTAGATAGCTCTGCTTGTGCTTTAGTTATTTCATCTTGTTTAGTTTTTACTGCTGCTGCTATTTGAGGGTTAGCTTGATCAGCAGTAAGGAGATTATTTAATTCTAATTGAAGAGTGCTAATTTTACTTTGCACATTTCTAGATGCAGTAGTAACATCATTACCTACATCTTGAGCATACTGGGTAGCACCAGTAACAGCAGTACCAGCATCTGTTTTTTGTTTATCAACAGTAGCCTCTGCAGCAGTTTTAGCTTCTTCAGTAGCATACTCTTGCCCTGATAACTCTGGATAAGTTGAGGTAAATTTAGGGGGAGGAGTAGGGGGAGGTGTTACTGCAACAGGAGCTGCAGGGGTTGCTACAGGTAAACCTTCATCTCCACCACCACCACCAAAGGTAATACGACTATTAAGTTTAACACTAGGCATAAAGGGATTATATAACATAATTAAAATTCTCTCTTGTGTTCTTTAGTAGGATTAGAAAATCTACGCCAGTGTACCTTAGCATTTCCATATAGTTCTGCATGTTCTTTTCTAACTGAAGTCATCATTGCTTTTGCTTTTCCTTTATTAGATATAAAATCTAAACCCCATAACTGTTTATTTTTTATATCTTTATCTTTATAATCTTCCTCAGTAGGATCATATTTATATTGTAAAAATTTATTTGCTTTTTCTTTTGTTAACCAACACCAAGTTATTAATCCTATAGGTTGATCTTCTTGATAAAAAATTCTAATTCTATTATTATTAATAGGTAAAATTAAATATGTATTTATATCTTCAAGTCTGTACCTACTATAACTATTACTACTAATAAACAACTGTAACCCATCTGCAATAGCTTTACTATTATCTATTATCATTCAAACCCATCTTTTAAACCATCTAGTATATCTTGTACACTTACTTTCTTCTTGGCATTAGGTGTGTACCTGCACGTGTATGTCTTAGGACACTCACTAAACTTAAACATAGGGTAGTGGTAGCCTATTGTACCATTAGGTCCACGGTAAATGCAAACCATTTCTCCCTGTATCTTAACTCTTTTTGCTAAGTGACACTGTACAAACTCAGGGTTACTTAACAGCCCTGCTAACACAAAGGGTAACGCAACAAGATTAACCATTAACTTACCCCTAATATTACTAAGTAGATGCCCCCACCTAGAACACTAATAATACCTAAAGACAAACCACCTATAGCCATATTGTTTTGTATCTGTCGTTTGGCTTCCATTGCTGCATACACAGTCTCTTCACGTTCTTTACGTATCTGTCTACGCATTTGTAACATATCATCATATGTAGAAGGGCCAAACCTCATGTTAAGCATGAACTTTATTTCTTTTTCTTTTTCAAGCAGTGTCTTCTTACGAACAACAAGGTCCATTGCTTCTTGTTCAATGTTGTCACTGCCGTGGGTCTGCTTGTCTAACCATGTAGGGTTCTTACGTTGAGACTCAGCCCTAGTAATGTCAGATACTGCACCGTACCATGCCCCTAGTTGCTGTGATACATCTTGTATCTCACGACCAGCCCCTACAAGCATCTTGACCCCTTTGAAAGCTGCATTGGCTGCAGCAAAAGCTGTGATAGGGTCAATCATTTAATTATCTCTTTGCGTGATTGTTAGCAACCACATTCAATGCTTCCTTAATTGCAGTAACGTTAGCATCAATACGTGCAATCATTACGTCATTCTCATGAATATCATCAGCTAGTCTTGCTGTGCTGTTTTCCATTTCAGATATGTCACTTCTGTTATACTGAATGTCTGACACCATGCCTGATACTGCCCAGACAATAGCAGCACCTTGGGCTAGTAATGCACCTACGATTGTTACTACTGTCCAGTTAATATCCATTAGCTAGGCTCCGTAGGCCAATCACTATTGTTACCCTCCATGTCAGGGTAGTTAATGTTAGGCCAGTTAGAATGGGCAGTAATGTTACGCAAGGCTGTACGATAAGTAACCCATGCTGACGGTACAGAGCCACCAGCTTCTAGTGCTTTAGTTACAACCCAATCACATGCAGCTAGACGTTTATCTCTCTCTGCTCTGTTACGTGTAGCTACTTCAGCATTAGCAGCAGTTACTACAGCAGCCCGTTCATCAGAGGTCATATCAGTTACACGTCTGGTGTAGACTTTGCCGTCTGATAAGTATGGTGTTACACTTTCATTCTTTTGTGTGGCACTGTCGTAAGCTAAGTATTTTACTACTTCCGCACAGCTATTATCTGCAAGCCATGTCGCATCAGGTCCAGCTTTAGGAAAACTAGTGTTGGGAAAGAGAGACTTGTGTTCTGCTATCTCGGATATTGTTGAGCCATCTAATCTTGCTATCTTCATGTCTATTGTCCTTTGTCTGGGAATGCTGCTGACGGTGCTGTGAAATTGCTGGTGTAACGGGCAAAATTGCTGACTCTTAAATCATCGTAATATTGATTATTTCTAGCTACATTAGTGCCGTTTAATCTATATGTTCCAATTTGAATATTTGCAGCACCAGTAAAATTAATAGTATCCGAATAAGTACTTCCTGTTTGTGCGCCATCCAAAAACATCTTTGTTGAACCTGAAGCTCTAGACAAAGCTAAATGATACCATGTCGTATTGGATACAGCATTTGTAGAAGTTATTCTACCTCCGTTGTTAGCAAAATAAATTACTTTTCGACTACTACTGTCCCAATATAAATGTGGCCCTTCAGTCCCTGCATCTGTATTACTAGTGATTTGAGAATAGATAGTACTAGATGCACCCGGATTACCTGCCCAATAAATCCACATTTCTACAGTAAAATCACCTAAGCCAAAAGAGGGGCCATCCGTTGAAATTGCAAAAGCAGTGTCGGGAACATAAAAACTTGAATCGCCAAACTTTTTAACTGTAGTAGAGATTTTAGGACGGGCAGTACTTGTACCATTGAACGTCAGATTATTCTGGGCAGCACTATCAATCGCCTGACCATCTTTCATGTTTAGCAAGACCTTGGTATTAGTGATAGCTGTAAGGGGGGCAGTTGGAACAGTGTATGTATTGCCAGTATATACAGCAGAAGTCACAAGTCTTACGTCAGTCACATAACCTAGTATCTTATTAAGAACACCAACACCAAGCTCCACTGATTGCTCATCAAATAAAGCTGTATTTAAGGACTTCGTTGCAGCTTTTACTCCATTAATATAAATAAACATGTCATCAGAAACTCTAACTAATGCTAAATGATGCCAAGAATTGGCACTAATACCCCCTGCTCCCGTGTCTGGGCCTGAACCACTATTTTGACCATCATCAGTAAATACTTGCCCATTAGTGGATAAAAAACTTAAATGTGCTAAACCATCATCACCACTGGTATTCCCGCCACCAGAAGAACCAGAAATACTAACTGATCCATACCCAGATGTTTGTGTATAATACAGCCAGTATTCCAACGTAAAGTTTTGATTAACTATATCTGCTGCTGTCCAAACTACCCTGAGTGTATCACCACTACCATCAAGGTAAGCACTCGCCCCGTTCACCGCAGGGTTATACACTGCACTAGTCAGGATTGGGCTAAATGCTGTTACGGCTGTATTGCCTACTGGTGTGATTGCAAAACCTGTTGAGGAATTATCAACGAAACGATTTGATTGGCATGTTAATAGTTTGGTATTTGATACGGCTGTTAGAGGGGCAGTTGGGACAGTAATACTTGAGCCACTATACAGAGCCGTACCTTTTAGTATTCTGAGGTTACTTATATGACCATCAAAATTACCACCAGCAGCACTGTAGCTGCCTATCCTTGCTGTACCAGAGTCTGCACCCAGTGTTGCCGTGTTCTGATATTGTTGCACTCTTGTCCCATTTAAATACATGCTAGTGTTGTTGCTACCTGTGCCTGACCTAACTATTGCAACGTGGTTCCATACATTTGTTAATATAGAATTATTGGCACTATGAACTATATTACCACTATTTGCATACCAGCTTATATATCTGCTAGATGAATGAATATATAATTGTGTTGTTCCAGACAAAAAAGTATTAGGGTGTTGAGTATCTTGTACAATGGCTCTTGCATTAAAAAAAAGTTCAAATGTGTAGTCACCATCTAACAACATTGTTGCATCATTAGTAAAAGTTAAGCTATCCCCGTTACCATCAAAGTCCCAACCCCATTCACCCTCTGGCCGAGCAAATGGCCCAAAGGAGCCTTGGGTTACATCGCCAGCCGCAATGACTGTGTAGTTGTTTGTAGAGCCATCATCAAACGCATTGTTTACACCGTTGTTTGCACCCTCAAAGTGACTAAGAAAATTAACACGGTTGAACTGATCGTCTGATGGGCCTGTGTCTGTGTCTGTACCAGCAGCACCCAAAAAGACTTTATTAAACGAATTAACCAATGGCTGTTCCTCCAAGGAAACCATAGTAAGTAGTGCCGCCATCCCTAGTTATGAATCCATAGGCTTGTACTTCATCAGCATTAGCAGCATCAGGTGCAGAACCACCAGCCCAATCTACAGTGTTAGGCCAAGTTAATGTAACAGCAGTGCTGTGTTGAGTTACTATAAGAGTAAAGGCAAATGAAGTCCCACTAGCAGGTGGGTCACTAAATGTAAATGTAGTGTTTTCATCCATCGTAACAGCAAAGTGATTAGCTGAAAGTAAGTCTAAATCAACCGTACCTGCAGCAGTAAGAGATACATATGTCTCTTGGTATGTAACTGGCTTAACTGCACCAGTAGAGTTTAGTGTCATTTTTACTGCAGCTAATTCACTTGCACCTGTATGAAACTCTAATCGTGTAGCATTGTTAGAAGAACTAAAGTTACCTTCAGCAACAGCTTGTACAGCAGCAGCTACAAGTATAGCATCTGTTCCTGTACCCTCATCAGGTGCTTGGAAAGCAAGTTTACCAATAACATCGTTAGCTGCCATATCAGTCTCACCTGTTTGCAAGGTAAGTACGATAGGTTTGTCATCCGCAGTAGCAGTATGTTTTAGTGCTAGTCCAACATCAGCATTGTGTGTAAGAGTAATATCACTGTCAGCACCAAAATGTATTACGGATGCATCACTTAGCATAAACAAGTCATCACCAATAACAGCATCTAAAACTACAGATAAACCACCATCAGTTTGTAAGGAGCCATCTGTTGTACTTGTAGCTGCGGTAGAGTCATCCGTTTTAATAATACCACTAGCAGTTATTGCAGCAGTAGTTAGTGCGCCAGCAACATCTACAACACCACTAAAATCACCAGTAGCTGCATCAATCTCACCTGATATTGTTAAGTTACGAATACCTGTGTAGTCTTTATTAGAATCAAGTATAACAGCTTTAGAAGCAATAGCTGTGCCTACAGCAGTACTGCCTAAGTCTAGTGCGTTTAATTCTCCTACAACTGCAGTAATACCATCTAGGGCATTAAGCTCTGCACCTGTAGAAGTTACGGCTGTTCCACCGTAGTCTAAATTACCTGCAGCAATAGTAATTACACCTGTACCTTTTGGTGTAAGTGTGATACCAATATTAGTATCACCACCTGTAGCTGCAATAATAGGATCACTGCCACTGGCATTATTTGTAATTTCTAGTTCATTAACTGCAGAGCCTGTTGTTTGAAACACAACCAACTCATTGCCATTAGCATCTGCAATAAAACCACCATCAGCAATCTTAGGTGCAGTAAGAGTTTTGTTTGTAAGTGTATCTGAAGATACCAATGACACTAAGGTTGAATTAGCACCCTCTGGTAATAACATAGTGTTTGTAGCACTTGCTGAGTGAGGTTGAGATTTAAGTATCTGCCCATGTGAATTAGACTCACAATTTAATTGTATTGCACCTGAATTGCCAGAACCCCCCGGTGATATAACTTTAACAATACCAGAACCTTTTGCTAATAAGTCTAAATCAATATTAGTATCACCACCTGTAGCCGACAATTTAGGGCCATTACCTGAAGCAGCATTTGTTACATCAAATTGATTTACCGCAGAGCCAGTTGTTTGAAAAATAATTTGTTCATTACCACTTTCATCAGCAATAAAATGTGCATCATCAATTAAAATGTTTTGACTGTTAGTGTCTAAGTTCCCACCTAGTTGTGGACTAGTATCTTCTACAAGATTAGAGATAGCACTATCTGAAGCAAGTCCTGCTGTTAATGTAGACCTAGTAATTTTTTTAAGTCCACCACCAGAAGCATCTATTGCTAATAATATATCACCACTAGCAGCAGTTCCTATTTCTGATAAGTCAGTTATTACAGTAGGATTAAAGTTTGTACCGTCTGCAATAAGTAAAGCCCCAGCAGTATTAGTATTCATTATTAGGTCATCACCAGTAATAGTAAGATCACCGCCTACTACTAGGTTTCCTGATACATCCACAGCACCGTTAATATCAACAGTAGTAGCAGCAATTTGCACCTCAGTATCTGCAATAATATCTAGCTGTCCATCTGCACTAGAATTAATAGACAAACCAGTATCACGAAATTGTATCTTTTTATTTGTAGCCACAATAGTATCTGCTGAAATATTAGCAATATCAGCAGTGTCTAAGAAAGCAGTGCCATCAATATAAATATCTTTAAACTCTAATGCATCTGAGCCTAAATCTACATCATTGTTTGTAGTAGGTAAAATAGAACCATTATTAAAAGTAAGTTGTGTTTCACCACCGTTAGTAAATGTAATAACATCAGAACCACTAAAAGTAATACTTGTATTTGTATCAGCATCACCTGCAATACTGTCTAGTTGTAATGCACCAACATTTGAAAGTGCAGCATCACCAAAGTCTAAAGCACCAGCAACAGTTAATGTTCCTGATATATCAACATTACCATTAATGTCTACAGTAGTAGCAGCAATCTGTACTTCTGTGTCTGCTACAATGTCAAGCTGACCGTCAGCACTAGAGTTAATAAAAAGACCAGTATCCCTAAACTGAATCTTTTCTGCTGCCGAAATAAGTAGATCATCAGAAAACTCAAAGTAATCCTCATCCTCCATCCACTTCAATACACCATCATTACTCTCACCATCAAAGGTTACTGTAATGTCTGTACCTGAAGTACCATTACCAAATGTAAGAGAAGTACCAAGTAACTTAGTAACAGGTCCACCCTCTGCAGTAGTGCCATCATGTGTGTGGCCTGTACTTGCTGCAAAGGCTGCTAGAAGCTGGTCAAATTCATCATTGGTGTGATCTGACGTAATGGTATCGCCATCTGCGTATGTTGACTGTCTTGTATATGTAGCACCCATTTAACGTCTTGCTCCTAATTGATATTCTAACTGAAACCCTTTGAGTGAGTAGGGGTTGGTTAATCCGTCATCTTCTACTTTTAATGTTACAGAAAAACCCGAACCTTCTACAGACTGTCTTACAAGTGGTTCTGCACCACCCCCATAAAGAAATTGAGTTGTGCTAGAAGTTGTACTATATACTGCACTACCATATGCAGCAGCTAATTGACTTGTATCAAATGGATACACGGCAGGTCTTGAAGAGTTTCTATCTTCGTTATCATAACGTACAAACAAGTCAGCGTCAATAGTGCCTTCTGGTTTATAGTTAATAATAACACGTTGCATATGTTTACGTATGCCGGGATCACCAAAAGCCATATCAGGGCTTCTATACTTACCCTCTATAACAGTTCCATCAAAAGTATTGCCAGCTTCTTGTCTTTGTATAAATCCATTAACGTCACCGTGCAGTACAAATACGTCACCTGCTATAATATGTGTGTCAGTACAAGTTGTTTGTAGTCCAAGTATTTCTGAGAACTCAAATGCTTCTTTTTTTAGTACACATATAGCACCCTTTGAAAGAACAGCATTCTGTCCATCTTTATTAAAAAATATTCTGTACTGTGTTTTATCTGGTATAACTAC
>Ga0209815_1000665_pt1 | contig 24813 bp, 23 predicted proteins | sample CoawatmetaG00DNA_FD_187507 | JGI IMG/M metagenome (GOLD analysis project Ga0209815, IMG submission 187507) | Marine microbial communities from the West Antarctic Peninsula - Coastal water metaG002-DNA (SPAdes) (version 2) | ecosystem: Environmental > Aquatic > Marine > Coastal ...
AGAATTAGAAGCTGAAGCGATTTTTATTATTCGTGAAGTGTATGCCCAGTTTGACAACCCTGCCATCCTTTTCTCTGGCGGTAAAGACTCTATTGTTGTGGCCCACCTTGCCCGCAAAGCATTCTTCCCTGCGAAGATTCCCTTCCCTTTTGTGCACATAGATACTGGGCACAACTTCCCAGAGACCATGGCCTTCAGGAATCAACTGATCAAAGACCTTGGGGTACAGCTCGTCGTAGGTTCTGTACAGGAATCTATAGATGAAGGCGCTGTGGCAGAAGAAACGGGGATCAATGCTTCAAGAAACGCCCTTCAAACCACTACCCTGCTAGATACCATAGAGCGCAACAACTTTGATGCCTGTATGGGTGGAGCACGTCGTGATGAAGAGAAAGCAAGGGCCAAAGAGCGCTTCTTCTCCCACCGTGATGACTTTGGCCAGTGGGATCCCAAAAACCAGCGTCCTGAGCTTTGGAACCTGTTCAACGGAAAAAAACGCATGGGAGAAAACTTCCGCGTCTTCCCTATCTCTAACTGGACGGAAATGGACGTATGGCAATACATCCTTCAAGAGCAAGTCGCTATTCCAGAGCTTTACTTTGCTAAAGAACGCGAAGTAATCTGGAGACATGGATCTTGGCTGCCTATGAGTGAGTTTATAACTCTTCGTGAGGGAGATAAGCCTGAAATGAAGATGATCAGGTTCCGTACACTGGGTGATATCACCATCACTGGCGGACAAGAATCTGATGCGGATACTTTAGAGAAAATAGTACAAGAGGTGGCCTCTTCAAGGCAAACAGAGCGGGGCAACCGAGAGGATGACAAGCTACTTTTAGCCTCAACAATATTTAAGACTACTACTGTTATGGAACAGAATTTTGATACCAACTCCTACCTTAATATGGAGCTACTTCGTTTCACTACCGCCGGTAGTGTGGATGATGGAAAGAGTACGCTTATAGGACGTCTTTTGTATGACAGCAAGAGCATCTTTCAGGACCAAGTAGAACAGATTGAGGCTACCTCTAAAAAAAGAGGTTTAGATCACGTAGACCTCTCTCTTTTTACAGATGGCCTCAAGGATGAACGCGAGCAGGGCATCACCATAGACGTTGCCTACCGATACTTCGCAACACCCACGCGTAAATTCATCATTGCAGATACGCCAGGGCACGTACAGTACACTAGAAACATGGTGACGGGCGCTTCTAGTGCCAACCTTGCACTCATTCTTGTAGATGCTCGTAAAGGGGTGATTGAACAAACCAAACGTCATACCTTCATCGCCTCCCTTTTGCGTATACCACATGTTTTTGTGTGTATCAATAAGATGGACCTCGCTGATTATAGCCAGGAAGCTTACGACCGAGTGGTCAAAGAGTACAGCGACTTTGCTGCAAAACTTGACGTTCAAGATGTACGCTTCATTCCTATGTCAGCTCTTCATGGTGATAATGTAGTCACTAGAAGCGAGAATATGACGTGGTATGAAGGTGGGACTCTGCTTCATAATCTAGAGACCGTGCACATCTCCGCTGATCACAACCTTCGCGATGCACGCTTTCCTGTGCAAACCGTCATACGGCCTCATACGGATGAATACCACGATTTCCGGGGGTATGCCGGTAGGGTAGCAGGTGGTATTTTCAAAAAAGGAGATAAAGTCGTTGCACTACCGTCAGGGTTAGAGAGTGTAATTTCATGCATTCACACCCTCACTGGAGAACTAGAGGAAGCTTTTCCACCCATGTCCGTCACCATCACATTAGAAGACGATATCGACATCAGTAGGGGAGACATGCTGGCACGCAGTGAAAACCGCCCAGAAGGAAGGCAAGACCTAGATGTAATGTTGTGCTGGCTCAATGCCACGCCGCCTCGCCCACGTGCGAAATACGTCCTCAAACAAGCTACGGCAGATGCCCGTGCGATGATTACTGAGATTCAGTACAAAATAGACATCAATACCCTCCATAGGTTAGAAGAGGATAAGGATATTAAAATGAATGACATCGCACGCGTTAAGATTCGTTCCACCAAGCCCATCTTTGCCGATAAATACAGTCAAAACCGAGTAACGGGTTCATTGATTTTAGTAGATGAAGCCACGAATGAGACCGTTGCTGCGGGAATGATCCGCTAAGAAAACTATCAACCCAGCTAATAACTGCTGGGTTTTTATGCCGTCAAAAGCGCCTCTAGCCCGCAGTTTCTGGAGTAACCATTCCCACAACATGCTTTTTTTTTAAACCTTTGGATCATAATAACAAAACGTGGAGAATCCGTTTTACTGCAATAATTAACAATCAAATAAAGCAACTATTATCTTTCTTTTTGCTTTCTTTACTACACAATAAAATAATCTGTCGAAAGGCTAAAATTTTCAATGTCTACCGTCCAAATTTTAAATATGTCATTAGCCCGTTGGGGCCGCACAGAAATCAAAGTAGCTGAAGCTGAAACACCAGAGGTAATGGCGCTAAATGAGGGGGTGGTTTAGATGTTAAAAACTCATTTTACTGTTCAAGTCCATTATTTCGGAGTGAAAGAAGAAGGACTAGTCATATAAGAAAACTTAATAAATACTAATTCGTGGAAAAATTAATTATTGTGGGCTGGGGCAGAATGGGCATTACCCACGCAGCAATTCTTGGAGGACTTTATCCAGAGAGATTCCATTATCAGGTAATTGAGCCTGACAAAAAGATAAGAAAAATCCTTTCGAAGAGTTTGGGGTATGAGTGTTTCTCTTCCATTGATGAAGTAAATCTTATCGGAGCACGTGTGCTAGTTACAACACCTCCGGCTATTCACCCTATGTTGGTAAAAAAGTGTCTTGATCAAGGCGTTCACAGTTTATTCGTTGAGAAACCGTTCGGATTATTCGACAACAGAGTAGATAATGATTCAAGAATAAGTGTAGGGTATGCTCTTCGGTTTTCGGAAGTCACTCAAACACTAAAAAAAATCATTCTGGAAGAGGGGTGCCGCGAACTTTCTTTGGATTTCTCAAGTAATACATTGGTTAAAAAACCGACAGGTTGGAGAAATGGACCCCACGGTGGGGTATTGAATGAGATGGGGTCACATTTAATCGATCTAATTTTGTACTTAACCGGCAGCGAAACAATTCATATCGATTCAAAATATTCAAAAAGCGTCATTAGCGATGTAGATGATATAATTTCTTTCGAAGGGAAATCTGGATCAACCTCTTTAGCTCTTTCACTTAATTGGGTTAACAAAAGTTATCGAAAACCCGTTTGGTCAGGAAAACTAGTTACAACAAAAAGGGAAATAATATTTGACCAGCAATCACTTAGTATAGGTTTTGATACTGTTGCGGTAGACTATTATGTGCGTGGTCGAGACTTTTCACTTCAAATGAATCATTTTGTTGAAGGCGATACTTCTATAATTTGTGATTCCATTCAAGCCAATCGTGTGCACGACGTTATTACAAACATAAAATGTGACTAAATGAAGTTATTACTAGGAGACAACCAATTTTTTGGTGTGAATCATGCAGATTTGAAAAAAGCCACCGAAACTCAGCAGATGTTTTCATCTGTCGAAAAAATCACTCGTTTTATTGACGATAGCCTTAAAATGGGTCTAAATGGCTTCATGATTAATTCTAATAATCTTGGTTATAAGGTTGTTAACGAATATAAGTTTGATGTTAAGGCAGACAAGGAGTGTCATTATAGCGTTCCTTACCCGCATAAATATGCAGCGATGGTCAATGAATCCGGTATGCTTGCGCTATTGTATTTCGTACTTAAAAACATCCGGTTGTCTGACTTTTCAAATGTCCTAAAGTTTGTTTTTAGTTCAAATGCTGCCTTCTTACTCCCCATTATTGTAAGGCTCGAAGTGCCAAAAAACTTGCCCAAGGGATCTGTCATTTATTTACAAAACGTGATAACAGACTTGCTAATGGGCTTAAAGAATGGTTCCAGAATAATTGAGTCTTACATCACTGCTGTCGAGCGTATGGGGTATAAAGCAGGAATTATAACCGTTAATCCTAAACACTTTAGAAAGAATCTTGAGAACTTTGCAAGACATAAAAATATTTATTTGTGTTTTAATATTAATAAAACAGGCTTTAATGTTTTTCCTTCGGTTCAAGAAGTGCAAGATGAGATTGAATACATTAAGGCCAATACGAAATGGCAACTTGTGGGTATGAGCATTTTTAGTAGTGGTTCATCGGCAGTTACTATTCAAGAAAGCATTGACTTTGTTAAGTCTCAAAAACTAGATTATGTTGTATTTGGAACGAGTAAAATAAAAAATGTCAAAGCAAATTTACTTTTATTCCAAAAATAGTTGGTTATTTAGGCGTCGTATTTCAAGCAGAGTCTTATTGTAAAAAGAAATTGAATCTACGGCTTCTTCCGGAGCGTGAGTTATTTTAAGCCTCAATATGTTTCGAGTCCTTAGAAGACGCATTTGGTGCTCTCATATCCCTCGTGAAACATTGATTTAGTAGAATTACTTGGACGAGCAAAATTAATCACACAAACTACGAAAGCTACTCGCTCTACCATATAATATAGGCGGGTTTCACCGTGTTTTATTACACTATTTGAACAGCTTATCGGAAGGTTTTGAAATTTATTAGGAAGATTTGACGAAAGGGGAAATCCACTTATTCGTATTTCAAACTCACAGCTCCAGTGCTTATATTAATACTGGAACATATTAATTACAGAAGATTCTAAATCTATACTTCAATCAAATTAATAAGTTAGAATAACATTTTGAATTTGACCTCTACGAAATAAAGTTGATTGCTATTTGTTCTCATTAATATGGGCTTAATTCATTGGGCACTGATTATGGGGTAAACACAATTTCAGCGTTTTTACCTATGAAGATTTCGATCGAATACAATTTAGGAAGGATTTTTGAATGGTCTTCATTCAAAAGGAGTCAGTTAAATGAGAGGAGGGTGGCACACGACAATGACTTAATCGTTAAGGAAAACCAGGGAGGCTTTAGTTTAGAGCAGCTTTTTACGAAATCCCATATACAATCTGTACGCTGCTAGTGAACTTGAAGCAATTACTAAAGTAAAATACGTAATATAAATACTCTGTTGAACATAGCTAAGGAGTAAACCTAAGCATAATATCACCAATCCTAGTAAAACACTCAAGTTATAATGAGTGTTATGATTATTACTCACAAGTACGGAGGTTCCTATCAAACTACTAACCGCATTGAATAACAAAACACCTCCGTAGATAAAGAAGGTAATACGTATTTCTTCATAATCAATATCCTTGAAAAATATTTCCACGGCATATGGCAAACTCAAATTTGCTAAAACATATATTATCAACGCAGCGGTTAGGTTAGTATAGATCATCTTCCTAACAAACACTCTATTGTATGCCTTTGCTGACCCAGGAAAGACTACTCCAGCTAAAACATCAATTGGAATCTGACAAATCGAATAAATTTTAATTGTAAAGTCAAGTAGCGCAGTTGCCACTCCTCCAAACGCAAAATTTACGAGAAATATTGGGGCCTTATTAGAAGCTATATTACCTATTTTGGACATAAAAAAAACAGATGACTGTTTAATGTTAATAATTAGGCTCTGTCTTGAACTGCGAACAAAACTGTAATTGAACATTATTTTCAAAATTATTAACGATAATATTACCCCGATTAATTCAACCGACAACTTGATGTATGATAATTTAACGGCATCCGCATCACTACGAATGATCCAAAAAACTAAAAATAAATACAACAAGCCGCTTACACTCTTTATAAAGAATATTATTCCCATTCTTTCGATTCCTTGAAAGAAATAAAACGGAATTAGCGCTGAAGCAAAACCCGAAAATATATAAGGAAGTATGAATCCCTCGTATTGTTCAGGCACACTACTATAAGCCACAACGAATATTGGAATAAAGACAATCGCAAAAGAAAAGAGCTTGATAATGTATATTTCTGTAATTACCTTATTACGATCTTGAATACTTTCACGTATGGCCGAAATACTTTTCGTTCCCGAAATCTCAAATCCAAAATTTGTAGTTATCAATATTATATCTGCGAACGCCTGTCCTATTATGACATAGCCGTAAGTCTCAAGTCCTAAAGTATTCACTAAGTGGGGGTACGTCATCAGCACCACAAGTATATTGACTAGTTGCCCCAGTGCTAAAAAAGAGAAATTAGATGCTAATCTCCGCATGTATTTGTCTTCTTTAATACAACGACTAACTCGTTCCCTCGAGAATTGAACCAAAGCGCATCTAAAAACACTACAGGAAAGAATAATAATAAAATACGTGATGTTGAGATCTGCCTACCAAAATACACTTTGATTATAACCGAAATATCATGAATAAGACTTAGGATTAATCCAGGAGTGAACGTCGCCTTAGTGATCTCTAAATTGCTCTCAGAAAGCAATAAACTGAGTTCTTGTAAAGAATAGAAGCCCTTAGAGTTACCATATGTTCTATTCACTTTTTGCAAAAATTCATCATACGAGTTTGGTATTCGTTCTGAATTCTTGGCATATCTTGAAAATTTTTTGTAGAATTTTTCTATGTAGGTATAGCCAACGGGGACTGATAACCATATTTTACCGTCTTTCTTTAAAATATCTGCACATTTCTTCAAGAGCAACTCATCTTTTTCTACCATTTGTAAAACACTCGAAAGAATCACAATATCAATACTTTCACTAGGAATAGATAGATTCTCGAAAGACTCATTAAGTACATAGATATTTTCACTAGGCACTATGCGGGTGTACATGGGCGATGGCTCTACCGCATAATATTTCGAATATCTTCCTTTAAGAGCATTTATCAAATAGCCATCACCACATCCTATGTCAGCTATGATCGCACCTCTAACGTTACCTATTTCACGTCTTATCTCATGAACTTGCGCAAACCGTAAAATGTTGTTAACGTAAAATATTTTTTTTAAACCCCTTGTGAGAAACATATACTAGATATTTATTTCCTTTAATATTTTTACTAACCTGCTCCTGCTCAAGTTCGGATGGACTGGTAGCATAAGCACCGTCGAAGAAATTATTTTTGCCACGGGATATTTACTAACTGCGACAAATGAACTCATCTCAGGGATTTCATCTGCAACAGGGTAATTACCCGTAGTTGCATAAATTCCTTGCATCATAAACTCCCTCTTAATATGTAGCTTCTCGGATTCGCTTTTAAAAATAACTGGATAACGCCAAAATAACGATTGATGGCCCGAAATGACCGAGGGCTTCATTTCTTTAAAAAAGCTTCGGTACATGTTGCCATTCAACTGCCTCTCGTTGTTAAAATTATTCAACCTAAAAATCATTTTAGTTCCTAATGCGTACTGATACGGATTAAGTTCTAAATCATTAAACTCCTTAATTTTATAGGAATCAAAATCGTATTTATCCTTTCGACGTTTGAAGGCTCGGTATTTTTGAACCCAATAATATAGAAAATCGTTCTGAATAAAATAAATCAACAAAAATTTAAAGACAAATTTTATTTTCCACCCCTTACCTTCATCACAGTCCCGAGTTGCGGATTTTAAGAATGTGTCGGTACTTGATAATACTGCCCCACCGTTGAGTGTGCTTATCATTTTAGCGCGTCCAAAACTTAAAAAATAGTAATCGCTAAAATTATTACTAATTCTATCTTTCATGTCACCCAACGCTTGGCACATGTCCTCTATAATATATGGAGATTTATCATTCACTTTTATCTTCGCTTTCAAACCAGATAAATCGAATGAAGTGTTTCCAAACATATGAACCACTACAATTGCCAAAGTATTCGTCGATATCAGCGCACATATATCGTTGATATCAGGATAAAATGAACTATTAATGTCAGCAAAAACAGGAATTAAACCAGCATCTCGAACAGCATAGCACAAAGACGGACAAGTATAAGCAGGAAGAATCACTTCTCGACGCATCTCATTTTCTACACCTTTTAAATATTTTAATAAATTGTAAAAAGCAAGCGATCCACTTTGAAATGTTCTTACGTGTTCAACTCCAATAAGATTTGAAAGTCTAGACTCAAATATCGCTTTGTCTCCATGTTTACCAACGGACATATCGAGCCTTATGATTTCGAACAAATCTCTAATATAAAATGGCACAGAACTGATCGGGGTCAACCTCATTATTTAAACTCGTATTGCATAGTTTTATTCCAGTCTATTAGATTATCTGCTTCTCGTAAGTCAATGAAATCAAATTCCGATAGCCACCTGTGTAATTTACCCTGACATGTCCTTAAACCTACATATGATTTAAATCTATTAGCAGTAGACAGTCCATCTAAAACTGGCTGTCCATAGTCGAAGTCTCTCGGATGAAAATAAGACATTATATATTTCTGATTACTTAAACTCTTAACTAATGAATAAGGGCACAGCCGAAAATACCCTCCACCGGAGTACACGACCTTTTGCTTCATTACAGATGCTTTGCTTACCGGAAACTCTTTTAACAATCCGTCTTTTAAATTAATCCGAAAAGGATTAGATATGTCGAAATTAGACATTCCACCATTACTCCTTCGTGAGGGGAATAGTGATGCATCATTCTGAATGCCTAATTCCAATAATATATCAAGTAACCAAGTAGAATTTTGAGTTAACGAAAATGATGGTGCGCGAAACGAAATAACCTTCTTACCAGTTAGATCCTCCAATACACATACGCTTCTATAAACGTCTTCTTTAAATACATCAGGACTTTGTTTGAATACTAATTGATGCGAATATGTATGGGAGGCAACCTCAAATCCTCTATTTGATATCTCTCGTATAATGTGTGGGTATCTTTCGGCAATCCAACCCAAACAGAAAAATGTAGCCGACGTATCGGTAGAGTCAAGCAAATCAAAAATAGTTTGCATATTTCTTTCGATTCGACTTTCAAAACTATCCCAATTAACAGGGTTTTCTGTGTAGGGATTATTTAATAGATGAAACCAATCCTCTATATCAAATGTCAATATTTTCATTTTCTAATAAATATACTTAGTAAAGACTCTGCCTAAAAACATAATAAAAAATTTTGGAGTTCTCTTTAAAACCAAATTCATAAACTTGAGTTTTTTAAGCGAGTGTCCTGGCTTTCTTAAATAATTACTATATATGGCTACTGAGTCTGGCTTCCAGTGGTTCTTAAAACGTAGAGGACCGCTGTCATAAGAACTCCTACCAAAGGAAAAATATTTCAACCCCTTACTCACTGAATATTCGATCATAGCCCAGTACATTAGGTAGGTAGGATAAAACTTATTATACTTCACCAGAGCGCCTGCCCAACAACTTTCTAAAACGATACCATTTCTAAGTGTAAATGCAACGGAAACTGGAGTCCCATCACTGTAAACGCAAAATATCATGGCTTCTTCATTTTTCCAAAACTCCAACAATCCTCTGAAAAATGAAATCGGCTGTGGAGGTGAACCTAATCTATGCATGTTATCAGTGTAAACACTATAAAAATCATTCAACAAATTGAGGCTGCCTGAACAACATATTAATCCATTTTTCTTTGCTATTTTTATCTGACGTCTAACATTGTACTTGAAGGAGGCCAATTGGCTTTCGATGGACGTATTTAGTGGTAAAATCGATGTTAACTTTTCGCTCTTACTAAATTGTGATATTTTACTGAAACTTCGAATTTCAACGTTGCTAAATGTAGAACCAAGATTATAATTATCCAAAGAAAAATCTTGTGTCATAAAAACGCCCCCATAAGATAAATGTGGGTGGCTTATAAATTTATTTTTAATTATTGACCCCAAGATTACTGCCTGCAGATTTAGTCCTTCATAAAAAATTATGTAGCACGTTTTATATGCAAATATTGTCTCCATCAATCGAGGAATAGAGACAATATCCCCAATACTCGGTGTAGTTTTATCTATCTCGAATTTGCCTAGCTCTAACGGCACTTCGTCGACCACCTCAAACCGATAACTCATAATTTACGAAAAACTAGCATCATAAAAAATCGAAAATCTATGATAATTCTATCAAACTTAACTCCACTGAAAATGTACCGATATAAAAACTCCAGATTCATATTAATTACAAATTTTGGTGCCCTCCGTTTTCTACCCGCATATATGTCAAAACTACCACCAAGACCAAGCATTAGCGCAGGATAAATCTGATGAATCTCATCCATCAAATATTCCTGTTTCGGAGACCCCATAGCCACAAATATTATATCCGGTCTAACTTTTAAAATATCTTGCAAAAGTAACGCTTGATCTGTTGGATTCTTAAGGTAACCATTACGGTATCCCGCAATACTTATCCCGACGAAATCATGGTGGAGCTTATCAACTACTTCTTGAATGACATTGGCCTCAGCACCTATGAAATAAAAGCTTTTCTCCCTGTAATATTCCTTTATGACCGAAAGCCATAATTCTGATCCAGACATCTTTATGACATTCTGAACGCCCTTTTGTCTTAAGGCCCACACCGCGCCTATGCCGTCGGTATATCCAATGTGACGATCAATTATATCTCTTAGTCTCGAATCAGCGTAGGTAATTTTATCCGAATTGATTGCGATTAAGGCTTTTTTTCTAGATAAGCCGTACTCCATTAGCTTTTTCATCGAATCAAAATGATACACACGAATACGATTAAGAACCGTATAATTTTTCTTCATTGTAGATTTTTTAAAAGATTTATTTTCGTGGGATTGTAGTGAAATCAGTCAAACTATTTGCCAAAGGACGTTAATCTTATCAATACTGTTTTCAGTGTAGGTAGTGTTATTTTTTGTTGTTATTCGAATGTGAATATAGATTAAAGCTCCGTGTCATAGTTCTTCTATGCATTCCGCTCAATCTTTACATGTACGATATGAAGCAACTAAAGCTCTAGCTGTCTCTTCTAAACTGATAGAATCTAATTTCTCACGTCCATTACTACGCGTTTCTTTACTTAAAATAGAGGTGATGAAATTCCTAGCCTCATTCACTTTGTTCTCATTAAAAATCAAGCAACTTTCGACACCGTCTAACAAAGTAACGACGTCACCAACGTTATGGGAAACTACAGGCGTGTTTGTTGCACACGCCTCCTTGATTACTTGAGGAGAACCCTCCATTAACGATGTGAAGATTACGAAATCGCATGCGTTGAACATTAAATTAACTATTTCCTTTGAGCGCCATCTGTCAAATACCATCATTTCAAGATTCGCAAAATCTTTTAATATTTCCAATGCACCTGAATAATTCTTTTCTGGTCTCCCAGGGTTGGATGGAAACAAACAATATTTTTTATTCAAATCCAAACCGAGTTGACGTCTAGCATCTTCTTTTTCGATAGGATAAAAAACATTTAAATCCACTCCATACGGTAATACTATATCACTTTGTTTGGAATAAAACGACAAGGCTTTAAGTCTATCAGAAACAAACAATCTCTTACAAGCACGAAGACCAATAAGCGAACTGACAAAATTATTTAATGGAATGTTTATGTCTGAACCTATGTAGCTTACGTACAAAGGTCGGCTAATTAGTAGGCACGGAATAGCCGAAAACCCAAAATGGCAGTGAACTAAATCGTAATTCTTGGCTTTGCATATCCTTCGTAAACTTAATAATTCTAGATATTGCCATTTCGACTCCAATACATGAACATCGATGCTCATACCGATTGCGGCCAACGAGCTAATCTGCTGTTCAATGAACTCAAACGGTCTTTTTTCAGAACCGTTTGTCCAATTAGTCTGCTTCCAGACAAATAATATCTTCATGTTTGAAGGCTAAGAAATGTAACTAAATTTACTTTTGGCGACCAATCAAGCACGTTAAAGGCTTTAGATACGCAATATTGAGTGTCAGTAAATTCCTCTTGTGAATCGTGAACATTGCATTTATTTCGAATACCCAGAGCATCTATTATTTCATACTTCGAGTTAGACTCACCTGACCCAATGTTGAACACCTCAAAGGTATAATCTTTAACCTTTTCACACCCTTTCAAAATGGCAGCACAAAGATCAGTAACATGGATAAAATCTCTTCTATCCTCAGGCCTAAATATATCATGATTTATATGTTCTGAATTCAGTAATGTATCAACAAAATTCCCAGTATCAATTTTACCACCATATACATTGCTCGGTCTAAGAATAATCGTATTAACGCCCTCTTTTTTACTATAATATTGACATAAATCTTCTCCTAATAACTTAGAAAATTGGTACGGTGAATTTGCGACAATCGGCGATAGCTCATCAATTGGTAAGCTAGACTTTAAATCATACAGAAAGGTACTTACATAAAGTAATTTTGCACCTACTCGCCTACAATATTCTAATGCGTTCAGTACTATTAAATAATTATCGCTGAGATACTCATGTACGCCAGTGTTAATTCCAATCTTTGGTTTTAACGACGCAAGAAGAACCAAGGTATCCACATTTTGACCGTAATTAAAGTTGTCCAATACTCTTAAGTCGTCGTCCAAGACTGAATACGATATGTCCTTACTCTTTAAATAATGTTTAAATGAAGAGCCGATAAACCCCTTCGAGCCAGCAATACCTATTTTCATATTTTCGCTATGTAATTTTCTGCTCTCTCGTAATCTGAAGGTCGGCCAATATCTAGCCAATATCCTTCGTGATTATATGTTGATGCGAAATCTTTCGAGTCTATGAGGTCGAGCATTAAGTGATCGAATCCATAGAAAGTATCACTAGGAACGTATCTTAACACTTCCTTTTTAGCCATATAAACCCCCATACTTACTAAGCGCCTCATTATGGGCTTCTCGCGAAACTCCACTATTGAGTTTGTTTCATTTGTCACTAACTCGCCAAATTCGCTTTTTACCTCAACACTGTAAGTTCCAACAGTAAAAATGTTATCTTTTTGTATGTGATCTTCCCACATCGCGCTGAAATCAAGGTCAGTGAGCACATCACTATTTATTATAAGAAAATTGTCAGGTAAACCTTCAATCATTGATAATGGTCCAATTGTACTTAATCTCTTTTTTTCCTCACTATATTCAATTACAACGCCTAATTCTGATCCATCACCAAAATAAGCTCTAATAAAACTAGACATATGATTAAGAGTGATGATGTACTTTGAAAACCCATGTTTTTTGAGTGCTAAAATTAAATGCTCCAAAACCGGTTTATCATGAATTGGGACTAAAGGTTTTGGAATTGTAACTGTATATGGTTTAAGCCTTGTTCCTAAACCGCCAGCGAGAATAACTGCAACTTTAGACATTATAAATGTTTTTAAACTTATCAATATTATCTCGAATCCAATCAATTGTCAAATCTAATCCTTCACTCAATGTATAGTTTGCAGACCATTCAGTATGACTTAGCAACTTTGCATTATCGCAACGCAATCTTTCTACTTCGCTATTTGCTGGTCTTATCCTTTTAAGGTCCGTCTTAATTTCAAATTCATAATCCAATTTATTCGCAATAACTTCAAGCAAATCACCCATTGAGATTTCCTTATTGTTACCAATGTTAACCACCTCACCGTGGGACTTGAAATTTTTATATATTTCATAAAAACCATTAGCCGTATCACGAACAAAAGTAAAATCTCTAGTTGGTTCGAGACTACCCAAAGATATTTCCTCATTTTTAAGGATCATTTGTGAAATAACAGTGGGTATAAATGCCCTAGCAGATTGGCCCGGTCCATAGGTATTGAATGGTCTTACAATCTTAACAGGCAACCCAAAGGATCTGAAATAACTAAGTGAAATCTCGTCGGATGCAATTTTTGTCGCTGAATATGGCGACTGCCCAACGAGCTCATGCTTTTCATCTATCGGAACATATTGGGCTGAGCCATATGTTTCGCTAGTGGAGGTGATTAACAATTGTTCAATTCCTCTCAATTTAGCCGATTCAAGTACATTGTAGGTTCCAGTGACGTTCGTTTCAATATAGGCCTTTGGAGAAAGATACGAATAAGGTATTCCTATTAACGCTGCAAGATGGAAGATAACTTCCATGTTTTCTGTAGCCTTATAGACCGAATCGAAATCTCTAATATCTCCAGATATAACCTTTATATCATCCCGAAACTTACTTTGCTCAAGACGTCCCCATGAATTAGACGAGTTGTACCGTACGAATGCGGTTACCTCATAACCTTTTTCACACAACAACTCTACAAGATGTGAACCAATAAACCCTCCAGCACCAGTTACTAATACTTTTTTCATACAAATGCGTTCCAATAAATAACTAAAAATAAACTACAAAATACATATATCAAATACTTCTTGCTGAATACATTAAACTCAACTAGTGCTCTCATAAATGCACTTATAAAGATTGGATAAAATATAAACTGAAATATATCAACTAAAAAAAAACCGGCAAACCAAATACCCAAAAAGTTTAAGAAAACATAAACGACTACTATGAGATTTGATTTTTTATCTTTTACAAAAAGAAATAATCCATAATATATTAGCGGACTCATCATAACCTTTAAGTACCTGTATGGAGCAAGTAAACTTATATAATCAGAGGGACTGTCAATCAAAGATGGTAACGGACCAATTAATGACAAAAGCAAAAATTGACAATACAATATTGGCGTTAATCTTATTCCATCAGATTGCAATAAAAAGCCTAGATATCCTCCAAGGTTTTCTGCTTTTAGTAAACTCGCGTAATTCATTATCTCCGCTCCAACCGCTGAAAATCTTACTAAGACAAACGAAAATAGCACACCACTTAACATTATAAATAAGCGCAGATTTGGCCGGCGTAAGTAGAACCATAAGCCGCTTATAATTAATAAACTAATTGCTATCAGAGTTCTAAAAAAAAAGGTTAATGATATTGAAGTCAGTAAAATTACAAGGCCCAAAAACCAAGTGTTTCCCTTAATTCTATACAAACTATTTAAGGCTAATAACAAAAGGACTAACATAACAGACTCTTTAAAAAGAAATCCCATGTGCACGAGATACAACGGAAAAAATACCGATATATATGCAGCACCTTTAGCAACTCTTTGGTCAGACATTTTGATGGCAAGAAAATAGGTTTGAATAGGAATAAATGCAGCAACAACCGCGTTTAAGACCTTCATAAGGTAAATATTACCGCCTGCTATCCAAGCTAAAAGCCCATAATAAAAACTCGCGCCAGCATCAGAATTCAATTTTACCTGAGACCACCTGCCTTTCGCAATTTCTAAACTATTTCTGTAGTAACCAAGTTCGTCTTGAGGATCGCGTCCAAGCAAATCATTGTAAGAAAACTCGAAATAACGAGTTATTCCCAAGGCGAAAAGCACTCTTAACACTAAACCCATGATATAGATTAACAATACAAACTGTAAAGTATCCGAAAATTGAATTTTCAGCAAAACCTGTGTGCCCTCAAACAGCAGGGCACTTAAGACTAGCGTCGCCAAGCAGAGACTTGCCGGGGGGTTAATACCAAGGACAAACAATAAAAACCATATGAGAATTAAGGTAACATATATCGCAAGCCGATAAATTGGACTGATTCTCATGTAAGCTAGTAACTATATATATGTTTTAACGATTCAAAATGACTGTCCCAATTATAACTATGTTGTACCAACTTTCGCGCTTCATTAAAACTTTGCTCACGAGTAGCCATGTGACTAACAATAAATTTCCTGACCAGATCTAAATTCCTCTTTGAAAAGTCAAGATCATCCAAAATTAAACCACAGGCTGATTCAGAAATTATATCTGGTATATTTCCAGCGTATGCGGTTGAAATTAGACCATTACCCGCGGCTAAATACTCTAACCCCTTTGTCGGAGAAGAGACTATATTAATGGTTTTATTCTCCCTTAACAGAAAGCCTACATCTAATATGCTCGTGTATATAGATACTTCGCTGCGACTTAGACACTTTATCATGAAACTACTTGAATCCAGGCCTTTGTCATTAAGAACTTCCTGTATTCCACTTAATTCGTCACAAGTATAAATGCAAAGGAAAACATCAAGCCCTGTTTCCTTTATTCTATGAAACAACTCTATCGTTTGCTCAATGCACTGATAATCCTGAAGTCCCCCGAGATACCCAAGGAGAATCTTACCATTCAGGCCTAATTCTGTTCGTTTACTTTCACGCTCTTCAAAGGAGCTGTTAAAATTTCCTAAATCAGGAAGACAAGGCTGAACAGAGACATTAAATTGAGTTTGATAGTTCTGTTGTAAATGGTCATTTAAATTTCTCGAAACACTTAGCACATGCTGAGAGTTTTTTAAAGAATATTTGGCTTCTTTTTTAGCCAATTCAATTTTCCACTGTTTTTCTCCGTAAAACTCTAGTTCAGGGTATAAATCAGCATGAAAATCGGATATATACTTTATGGATTTTGAGCAAAACCTCGTCAAAATCAAAGTAGTAGACAATTCACATTGAATTAATCTAAACTTTTTTAACCGAACAATGAGTGATATGAAAATGGCTGCATAAAATCTGTTAATTAAACCCAAAAGTTGATTAGTATAAAAAGAAAAAGAAGGAAGTACATACCATGTAAATCTATTATCGAGCTTTCGTAAATTCAACACGACCTGAAACCATTCACTAATTGGTACCAAAACTATTACACTAACAATAAAACCCTGCTCAGCCAAGCTATTGCTAAACATTTTTAATCTAGTATATGCACCATTTTGATGAAGTGGATTTAGATTTGGATGAATAAAAAGTATTTTTCTCATTGTAGACTTGTTAATTCAAACTCTTTTGAAGCACACAATTTCTCCAAAACATCAAGAGATCTTATCGTGATGTCTTTTGGATGAGATATAATAACAAACTTGTTTCTATCACTCTTCCTTAGTGCGTTCAATATTATTCTCGGCTTGACTCCGTCAATCGATAACATCCTTTTTTCGGCAAAAAAAATTTTCTTTCTACGTCGCTCATTATCTGCCCCAAGTCCATTGTGACAGCCATCGCCAAATTTTATATACCTAGAACGGTAAACTTTCTTGTCAATTTGATTCTCTATACGATGGCTCAAACCATGATGGTAGAACGAAATTGGAATCTCTAGAAATTCACCGTTTTTGTCTTCTACCTCTACCTCATCTGCAAATCGATACATTACTTTATCTGGAGTATTCGTGTAGTCAAATTTGAGGACCTTACTATTACTAACAGCACCATAGGATACAGATGAATCAATGATAAGACCTGTACTTTGGAAGGCGCTCTTAAGCCGGCTAAACGGTTGGATACACCATCCGCCTGCTCGAAAACATCGAATGGTGTAGTCACTCGATACTCCTCGGGCTATTGTCTCCAAATGATTTTTACCGTCTATAAATAAAGTCATTATTTCCGACTCTGATAATGAATGTAAACGATACTTTCGCATGTCCGAAAAATCCCATGCACCATCTATAAATTTTGCATCCAACCAATGTGGATGAATATGAAGTTCTATTCTGTGTCCTGCCTTTACTAAACGACAAAGTTGATCACTGATTTTTTGAGCTTCAAGCATCATTTTTTCTGAAGCATTTTGAAGTTTCGGTATCATCAGATAGTCCACAAAGAAGGTAGCCGTTGCCTTGTGCTTTTTCATTACTTCCATAATCATTTCCGTAGGCTTGATAATAGAGTTGTTTACCGACCCAGAATGGGTACCAAAGAATAATTCGTAATCGAAAGTTAAATGTACTTTTTTCAAATTTTTGCTATTTGCTTTTTCGGAGATTTAATAATGTATTATTTATCAAAGTAGATGATGTGCCCTTAGTGTATGGAAAATAAACTATATCCACGTTTAATTCGGCAAACATGGCTTCTATTTTATTCCATTTGTCAGTTCCTTTCCAGTCGTCACCAACGAACATTACATCGAATTTTAAGTGTTTCCACATTGACATTTTATCCATATTGGATTGGCATAGCACCTTATCTACAACTTTTATGTTTGCAACTATTTCTATTCTCTCTTCGAATGGAATAACGGCAGATTTATTCTTGTAACTCACCAATTCATCAGATGTCACCCCTACAATAAGAAGTTCGCAATGCTCCTTTGCCTTTTTTAATAGATTTAAGTGTCCTACATGAAAAAGGTCAAAAACTCCGGTTGTATAACCAATCTTATATTTTTTACTTACCACTTCCATTTTTTATTAAAATATTGACGATAAAATAATTCTACATTGATAAACATCCACAATAACTGCCCAGCTCGATTATCGATTCTTAGCTTTGCAATTAAATCATTTATTTTCTTCGTGTCTATCCATTTAGCGTCAGATAAATATTCGACACAAAGACTTTCAAGATTCGGGAACCAGTTGGTTAAGGGTACCGGAAATCCAACTTTCCTTCTATTTACTATTTCCTCAGGTAAATAATCATTTGCTACTTTCTTTAAAACATATTTTGGAATATCGAGATGCTCACTGTATTCATCCGCAGAACTCTCTTCTGCGGACGACTCAGATTCCGAATTCAACCACTTTAATTTTAATTCATAAGGGACCTCAGTGAAAACGTACTCGACTAACTTATGATCTAAAAAAGGAGGCCTTGCTTCAATGCTTGTTTGCATAGTTGTATAGTCTACGCGCTGTAATAACCCTTTTAAATGATAATTATGAAAGTACCTAAATATATTTTCTCTCTTGTCGTATGTTTCGAATTCTCGTTGGACTTTATGATCGAAATACTCTCTGAAGTTCGAAGTTATTAAATATTCGTCCCGTACCTCCCGAGATACATATTCGTACTTAGATATAAATTCTTTATAAAATCCGGCATTCGAAATGCTTTTTAAGTCAAAGGCTAGCCTGAAAATTTTACCATATCCACCAAAGAGCTCGTCAGCCCCCTCTCCAGAAATGACTACTGTAATGTCTTTACTTAATTGAGTTGACATCAAGGCAAGCGGCACCTCATTGGGCACTCCCAATGGCGCGTCTTTATATCCAATAAGGCGCTCCCATTCGTCGAAATAATCACTTCTGTCTACAACTATTTCGTTATGAATGGTATTATACATTTCGGAAACTATCCGAGAGTATTTAAACTCGTTAAACCCCTCTTCATCAAAACCGATTGTATACGTATGTACCGGCTCATCTCTCTCCATTGACATAATTGCAGTCGTTAAACTAGAGTCAACTCCGCCACTCAGATATGAACCAACTTTAACATCGGCAATTAGCCAACGTTTTATAGCCTCCTCAACCTGAGATTTAGTTCTTTTTATTATTGCATTCTCATCATAGATCTTATCAAAGTTCATTTTTGGTAAGGACCAATATGTTGTTTCTTTCTTCTCATGAGAGCTGTCAAACTTGAAATATTTAGCAGCTTCCAACTGACTTATGTTTCTAAAGAATGTAAAAGGCTCACGAACATATCGATTCGCCAAGTACTCATCAATAGCCTCTTCTTGAAATTCAGCCTCGACGAGACCACTAGCTAAAATTCCTTTTATTTCTGAGGAGAACACAATTAAGTCTTTATCATGATAATAATAGAGTGGTTTTATACCAAACCTATCCCGAACCAGGGTGATCTCATCTAATCTTTTATCAAAAACAGCTATGGCAAACATCCCATTTGCCCTACTCAGGAACCAATCAAGACCTTTAAGCTCTATAGCAACCACAATTACTTCTGTATCACTTTCAGTTTTAAAGGAATAAGAAAGTTCACCTTTAATTTGCTCGAAATTGAATATCTCACCGTTATATGTAATAGTGTAACGACCCGATTTACTTTCCATTGGCTGATTTGATCGATTATCTAAATCCAAAATTGATAGTCGGCGGTGACCTAATGCAACGTTGCTCGTAATTATACTAATACCACCATGGTCAGGGCCTCTATGAGTCAAAGAGTTATTCATTGATTCTATTCGGTCCTCTAGATTTTCTAAGTGTTTTCTAGATACGATACCATTAATACCACACATAATTATCGCTTTATCATGCCCTTAAATTCAGGCACTAATTTTTTGTTTAACGATCCCGCCCAACTACTTTTTTCGACCATATAATCTGATCCATATATTGTCGTCAGATATTCCTCATAGTTTTTGGGTATTTTAAAATTCATATCAAAAAGGCTGTAGTCCATTGTTTCAATCTTAAAATCAAAGAGTAGATTATAAACCATTAATGTGTTGTGTATACGGTAATATTCATCAATTGATTCGCATCCCTCCTGTTCATATATTGTACAATACATTGAGCTATCAGAAATAGTATAGTTGTATAAATCTACAATTATCCCTTTCTTTTTTAGCGAAACTATACGCCCTGATGACTCCGGAGAGACATGATAGAAACAATATAATTTAAATCCTTTCTCCTTAAAGGAACTAATGATACCGCTGATATTCTCTTTTATATCTATTCCTATATCTATATCTCCATCGCCCTTGACGAACCCTTTATTACGAATTGCGCCCAACAAAGTTCCGTAGTCGAGCCAATAATTTACATCGAGAGACTCTAAAACATTAACCGATTGAGTCAATATTTCCTTACCATTTTTCGATAATTTAAATTGAATTATTTTACGTAACCATTTGTTTTTCAAACATATTACTTCTTGAATTATTCGGTTTTTTTTAAGTGCTTTTTTTACCATTGTCAATACTTTTCATTGGTAATACCACAAAAATCTAAAATTCTTTGATTCTTATTTTCGCGATTATATGTTTTAAACTCATCATGTCCGACCAAAAAAACTAAAACATCTGCTTTACTTTTAGCATACTCGAAGGACCTTAACTCTAATGAAAGATGTTTATCAATATTTGGCTCAACATAAATTATTTCTTCACCGGGAAACGCATCGTTAATACTTTGTGCAATAAATAGCGCGGGGGACTCCCTTAAATCGTCGATATTTGGTTTAAAAGCTAAGCCTAGAAGAGCTACCGCAGGCGTTTTATTGTGAGTTAAATTATAGTCAGTAATGGTTTTTTTAATCTGTTGAACACACCACAGCGACTTGTAATTATTCACCTCTCTTGAAGTCGCTATTAACTTTGCTTCGTTTGGAAAACTTGCAGTTATAAAATAAGGGTCAACCGCTATACAATGTCCGCCTACTCCACTTCCAGGATTAAGAATATTTACTCGAGGGTGTTTGTTCGCCAAAGAAATTAATTCCCAGACGTCAATGTCTGCCGAATCGCAAATCATAGATAACTCGTTGGCAAAAGCAATTTGCGAATCCCTAGAAGAATTTTCAACTAGTTTACACATTTCCGCTGTTCGAGAATTTGTAGGATGAAGTTCGCCTTTTACAAAGCCCTTATAAAATTTTATTGCATTTTCCGTAGATTTTTTATCGACCCCACCTATTACACGGTCGTTATGAACTAACTCATGCATAATATTACCTGGAAGAACTCTTTCTGGGCAATAAGCTATAGAAATATTATCCTTTAGCTCAGGTCTTTTATCTAAAATTCGACATTTCATCTGTTCAGTTGTGCCAACTGGCGAAGTAGATTCTATGATATATAAGTCGCCCTCCTTTAAAAGTGGAATTATAGAGTCCGTTGCACTCTCCACATATGAAATATCTGGTTCGTGTTCCCCTTGAAATGGGGTTGGAACGACAATTAAATAAACATCTGCTTTGACTGGCTTAGTATCAGCAGTTAAATTACCATTTCTTACAGCGACTCTAACTGCCTCGTCTAACTCGGGCTCGATAATATGAACCTTACCTTCATTAATAGTATTAACCACATTTTGGTTTATATCTACGCCATGCACTTTTAGGCCGAAATTTGCCATTAAGGCAGAAGTGGGTAATCCGATATAGCCCAAACCAACAGTAACTACTTTTTTCATTTTTTTTGATTCTTAATGAATGATACAATCCTTTTACATGCATTTCCATCACCGTATGGATTGTGAAGCTTACTCATACGATTATACCGGTCGTTGTTTAATAAAAGGTCTAATACTTCGGATACAATTATTTCTGTGTCTGTCCCGACTAAAATCACTGTTCCTGCATCAACGGCCTCAGGTCTCTCAGTTGTATCACGCATCACCAATACCGGCTTACCTAAACTAGGGGCTTCTTCCTGAACGCCTCCACTATCGGTAATGATCAATTTTGATCTGTTCATCAACCAAATAAAATCTGGATAACTAAGTGGCTCTATTAATTTGATATTTTCTATTCCGGACAGATGTTTATTGACCGGTTCTAATACGTTTGGGTTTAAATGCACCGGATAAACGATTTCTAAATCTGGTTTTTTTAAGGCTATTTCTTTCAGCGCTTTACATATTCTTTCGAAGCCATCGCCGTGATTTTCTCTTCTGTGACCCGTCACCAACACAACATCTCTTTGGCCAAGGGCTTTTTCAAGCTCTTTTGTAACAGGAGAAGGGCTATTATTTACTTTTTCAACAGTTTCTAAAAGAGCGTCAATAACGGTATTTCCGGTTACTATTATTGACGAATGAATCACATTCTCCCTTAGTAGATTATCTCGCGAAATTTGGGTTGGAGCAAAATGAAAGTCCGATATTCTTCCGGTTACCTGTCTGTTAATTTCCTCTGGGAAAGGAGATTTTTTATCATATGTTCTCAATCCAGCCTCAACATGGCATACTGTTGCGCCTGAATAAAATGCCGCAATTGAAGTGGCCATGGTTGTTGTTGTATCCCCATGAACTAGAACATAGTCTGGTTTAAACTCACCGAGAACTGATTGAAGCTCGGTAATAATTGATGAGGTTAGTGAAAATAAATTTTGACCCGGCTTCATTAAGTCTAGATCAAAATCTGGTTGTATTTTAAAAAAACTTAAAACCTGGTCTAGCATTTCTCGATGCTGAGCAGTTACGCATATCCTTGTGTCGAAATCGCTTGGATACTTTTTGAATTCCTGAACTAAAGGAGCCATCTTTACAGCCTCAGGTCGGGTACCGAAAACTAATAATACTTTTTTCTTCATTTATTCAACTGTTAAAGCTTTTGTTAAGTTCCTTGGCCTATCCACATCACAACCACTAATCACAGCGATGTAATAACTCAACAGCTGCAATGGAGTCACTGTCAATAGTGGCGTAATTACTTCTAATGTTTCTGGTATTTTGATTACGCGATCGGCACTCTGAACAATCTCTGTATCGCCTTTATTAACTACTGCCATCACTTTTCCGCGACGTGCATCCCCCTCTTGAAGTTGCTCACTAGCTTCTCGTAATGCCGAGCATTCGGGGCCACTACAACTACAGGCATGTTTTCATCGATAAGAGTGATTGGGCTATGCTTCATTTCAGTGGGTGAGTAGTGTTTACGACGACCTTCAGTTTTGGACGCAAGTAATCCTGCCTTTTCTAGGCGGTTAAGTTCTACTCGTATGCTGTTGGTGTTTTCATCCAGCTCCTTGGAGAGTCCGTGGAGGTAGCCGTCAACGCTTTGGTTTAAGAAGAAGCGTGTAAGTAGCTTCAGACGGGTTTTGGAGGTAATAGGAGATCCTAGAAGGTCCAAAAGGTGGTTTGGGTTTTTACGGCTTCGCCGCTGTGAGTCCCATCGCGTTTTCTCACTTAGGAGGGGTAGCTTTGGTTCACAGGTTGGCCAGGAGCGAAGAGGTGACTGCATGAATCACTTTGTTCACTAGAAGCACTGGTTTGGAATGTGAAATTAAGGATAAAATAGATGTGTAAGCCTCATAAATAAGTAAAAAAATTACTCGTTACGAACATTTTCGCATCTGAAATACAGGTTGAGTGTATTTGACCATTATTGATGGATTTTGTATCCCGCAGCAAAGACGCTCTGCTACTTTTTTTCGATTCTGGGCTTGGTACAGAATGCATACCACGCGTTAGTATCGCTGCTCGTAGTATTAGTCTTTTTATTGAAAAATTTCCGTAGAGATAATATGACTTACCTCTACAGAAATATTAATTAATATCTATAATGTTCAGGCTTGTACGGGCCAGCTTGCGTAACCCCTATGTAATCCGCTTGATCCTCACGCAATTCCGTTAACTCTACACCAATTTTTGCTAAGTGTAAGAAAGCTACTTTTTCATCCAAATGCTTTGGCAACATGTACACTTCATTTCCATACGCAGCAGCATTGTTCCAAAGCTCCATTTGTGCCAACGTCTGGTTTGTAAATGAATTAGACATTACAAAGCTTGGGTGACCCGTTGCACAGCCTAAATTCACTAATCGTCCTTCTGCTAATAAAATAATATCATTTCCATTGATATTGTATTTATCTACCTGAGGCTTGATTTCAATTTTTTCACTATTAGCATTTAAATACGGAACATCAATTTCATTATCAAAATGACCAATATTGGCAACAATTACCTTGTCTTTCATCGTTTCAAAATGCTCTCCACGTATAATGTCTTTGTTTCCTGTGGTTGTAATAATGATGTCAGAAGTTCCAATGACCGTTTCTAGTTTCTTCACTTCAAAACCGTCCATTGCAGCTTGTAAAGCACAAATAGGATCAATTTCAGTAACCGTAACAATAGATCCAGCACCCTTAAACGAGGCTGCTGTTCCTTTTCCAACATCACCGTAGCCACATACCGTTACACGTTTTCCTGCCAACATGATATCTGTTGCTCTACGAATGGCATCTACCGCAGATTCTTTACAGCCGTATTTATTATCAAATTTTGATTTCGTTACCGAATCATTGATGTTAATTGCTGGCATGGGTAACGTCCCGTTTTTAACACGTTCGTACAAACGGTGAACACCTGTAGTAGTTTCT